>Ga0255764_10000412_pt1 | contig 37694 bp, 51 predicted proteins | sample 071ome_30_FD_179964 | JGI IMG/M metagenome (GOLD analysis project Ga0255764, IMG submission 179964) | Coastal salt marsh microbial communities from the Groves Creek Marsh, Skidaway Island, Georgia - 071406AT metaG (version 2) | ecosystem: Environmental > Aquatic > Marine > Intertidal zone >... | reverse complement strand
AAGTCATATTTAATATCTGTTACTTTAGCTATGTCGTAGACTGGGTCTGTAATTAAATCTAGTGGTATCTCTTGATAGTCATAGGTCATATATATGTCACCTATTTTTATATCATCTGTACCATTCCAATCACTAGAACCTGCTATACCCATCCATAACTCTTTAGCACGACTCAGCTTTTCCATATCGTTATAGACTCTATCAATACTTATCCACTGATTAGTAGTGATATTGTATTCCATAACAGCATCATCAATCATACTGCCATCTTCGTCTATCAGTGCTATAGCTACTGCTACTTCACCTGGTGCATAAGAGAAATACTTATAACCATAATTAACTTTAGTAATCTCATATGTAAGTTTATCTAAGTTAATCTCGTGTTCTGCTACTGCACTATCTGTATAGTTTAGACTAGCACCTGTATATATGTATGGGTCATAACTCCCATCTCCGTGCATATGTATGTTAGGGTATTCATACTTCCCATCTAAGAAATCATTAAATGGGTCATCGAATAGATTCTCTGTAGTCTCTGCTAAACTAATTCCAGTTAGCAGTGCTAGACTTAAAACTATTCTCTTCATTATCTACCTTGTAGTCTAACATATTACCATCTTTATCCATATATCCAGCATCAACTAATATCTGTTTCTTTGCCTTATACTCTTCAAAGTCTGGTCTTAACTCTGGATACTTATTCCACATCTGTTTTGCTTGTTCACCAATTAAACCTTTGAATGGACAAGGTGTGTTACTATCTATCATTGCTTGAAATACTCTAGGGTCTTGACACATAATAGCTATACTTGCTACCTTCATACCACCTGCCCTAAGTTCTCTCGATAGTTTAATTCTCTCACAGTTCATATCAGTTATTGTAGTACCCATAGATACACCTATTACTGTACCTTGTACTCCACCACTGATTGCACTTACACATACATCATTATTGTTTACACTGATAGTAGGTGCTGATGCCCTTTGTACTGGTTGGTTCTTATAGTCAACTGTACTGTTAGTTGTATTAGTAGTTGTATTGACTGATGTAGAAGTTGTAGTTGTATCTATAGTTGTATCTGCTGCGTATACTGTAGTGCAGAATAGCAATACTAATAGTTTCTTCATCGAGTCTTACCTACTTGTGACCCTACATAAAATTCAATAATCATAGATGCCCAACCAAACACCTCTTCATATTTCACCATACCATCTACAGGTACAAATGTAGTTTTATCACCAGTAATTTCAAATCCTAATATTGATACACCTTTCTCGACTACAGGTATTACTGTCTGTACATCAAAGATAACTGGTGCTAATACATATACAACAATCAATGCTAAGATAGTAAAGAATATAACCCTACGAGTTAGTGCTGCCATAGGTGATTCAGTCTTAGCGAACTCTCTTGCTTTATCTAATGACTCTTCTCTTGCACCCATAGCTTGAAGCATTAGTTTCTGTTGTTCAGCCTTCTGCTTCATATTCTCTGCCATCATCTTAGCGATAAAGCCAGTGAGTATAGGTAGCATATTAGTTAGTATTGCAATCATTTTATATTATCTATTCTTTCAAATATCTTACCGAGTATATCTTTAATTTCTGTTATGTCTCTTTGGTAGTCTGACTTCAATACATATTCTTTAGGACAGTTATTCATAGCGTGTTCAATATCTTTTACATCTTGTGATAGTTGATGTAAGAAATATCCCAGCATCGTTACGATAACACCTAAGCCGAATAGTAAGAAGTCAGTCATAATTAATCCTCAGTCAGAGATACAAATGCAGGGTCTACTTCTGCTAATGGGTCTGTTGCATTAAAGTGCATACACTTATCTATACTTCTAGTAAATGATTCTGTTTCAGGACCATAAGTTTCAGTACCATCATCAGCAGTATGTTTTACTTTTCTAACTTCTGTGTAACTAGCATTCTCATAAGCAATAACATCATCAATAGACACAAGCTCATTAATCTCAGTTTCTTTAGTATTCCCTTCTGTTCTGATTGCGGTTCTGTATGTTGCTACATCACTAGGTACTGCTGTGCCTCCATCAGTTGCTCTGATTACCATCCAATCTGTTTGTGATAATCTAGCACCAACTTGTGCTTTAACCTTAGCAATCATATTCTTTTTAAGTTCAGCAACATCTTTAGGATTATCTGTAGTATTCCAATAGTATCTTTGGTCTGCTACTGCCTCTGGTGTGTAAGATGTAATACCAAGTTCTGCTAGTAGGTCTGCATCTTTAAATATTTGTTTAGGATAACGGACATCATTAATGACCATTTCCTTTGCTGTCTTTATTACTTCGCCATTATATTGCCACATATTATTACTCCGTTATCTTGCGTTAGTATATTTAAAAGGGTTCTCTGCAAATGCTAAATAAATATAAGTAACTCCAGAACTATTTACATCACTACTTCCTGAACCAGACCTAATTTTAAAACCATTAGACAATATATCAAAAGGTGATGATAACTCTGTAGATTCAGCACCAGAACGTTGTGCTGATAAAACTGATAAACTACCATCATTTGTCGGTTCTCTAGCAGTATCAAAAATAGTCCACCAACCACTAGCACCTGCATTTTTAATCATTATCCAACGAGGTCTAAACCCAGTATAAACAAATGTTCCATCAGTAGAACCATTACCAGTATATGAACCTACTTTACTAAAACCATCTACACTATGGAAGCAGTAGGCGACCATTGACCCAGAGAAATTCCAGTTTGGAATTGTAGTGCTAGTTAAAGAAACAGTACTTTGGTCATTTTTAGCATCTGTAGTATTTAATCTTAAAAAGTCTAAAGACCCATCAACAGCGGTTGTTAAAGTCCACCAATCTGATGTTGTATCTCTTGTTTTATAAAATACAAGTTTAGGCGTGATTCCTAGCCCGTGCCCAACAGAGTCATTAAAAGTACTATTACCAGTCCAAGTAACAATCGAGAAACCTGCATCTTGGTTAGCACTAACAGTAGAGGTTATTGAACCATTTGTGTTTGATACTCCAGAACCATTTGCTTTCCAGTTCCAAGCTACAAAGCTGCTTCCAGAATAGTTAAAGTTACTATAATCACCCAAACTAAAACCGTCTGAATCAAAACTTGTTAAGCTGTTTGTATGGGTAAATTCTGAGGGTGTATCACTGCTTGTGAGCCACTTAGTAGCCCCTCTAACCTTATCGAACAATCCGTGGTATTCCGCCTCAGTTCTTCGTTTAAGCCAAGTAAAGTCTGGTTGAAAACCAACTCCAGTAATACTCTGAGTTCCACCATTACCAGTATAAAGCACAGTATTAAAATGTTCACTAGGAATAACAGCAGGGTCTGGTAGATTAGCAGTACATAATGCTAGATAACCACTAGGTGGTGTGTAATAAAAATCACCAATGCTATTACTATCTGTATTACCTTGTGCAGTTTTGTTACCAGCAAATGATGAGTCTTGTCCGAAGTTTAAATAACCATCAAAAGCACCACCACCATTATTTAATGTTGGAACATAAGTTCCACTTAAAGTAGTATAAGAAGCATTTGTACCAGTAGCAGGGTTTCCTGAATTTTGCCAAGTATTATTTTTTGCCCACCATATTTTTCCGTTATCTAAATCAAAAGCACAACCAATAACATCACCACTTGTCCAAGTTGTTTCTTGTACATAACTTCCACTACCATCGTAAGTTCTACCATTTGGATTGTAGTAAAAACACTTGTTTGTAATTCCATTAAAATATCTTTCAGTTTGTGCTACAGATGGGTCTGATATACCTACCATTGGAGAACCATCATTAGTTTCTATAAATTCAAAATACCATTTACCACTAGATACTGGAAAGGTACTACCTATAAATGAATAACCACTATCAGAATTAAAATCTACATATAAATTTCCTTCTCCTGGAGTTATATCAAAATTTGCAGAATATTTATCTAATGGGTTAGCAGTACAAAAGTTATTTGTTGGGCTATCTAATACTACATCTGTTGTTGCTAGATTAGTTGCAGTCCAGTTGTTACCATTACCAGATTTATCGTTGTAGTATGTGCCATCGAAGTCAAGATAGAAACCATTAGTACCATAACTACCAGTATATCTGATAGGTTTCCATTCTCCGTAATCTCCAGTTTCTCCGAAGTATGTAGGGTCTAGTGCTTGTCCATCAATATAATTAACTTCTGCTAAGTATCCGTCAAAATGATATGTAGTTGTATTTCCATCTCTACCTGCACCTACTACCATTGTGTAAGATGATGTATTAACTTGTAAATCTGTATTTTGTGGAACATAACTTTCTATTCCAAAATCTGTTACTTGTTCACCATTAACATATAATTTTTGTCTGTTAGATGATGTTGCTTGTGTTGTGTCTATAGCAAGAACAATGTGATACCAAGCACTAGGGTCACGCAATACTGCTGTGGATTGTAATCTGTAAGTCGCTCCTGCTGTATGCCAATCAAGGTAATCATTAAACATTGTAAGGTGAAAACCATAATTACTTGCTGTTTGATTACCACTTCCAAATAAACCTCTGCGTAAAGTAGAACCAATATTTCCACGCTTAACCCAACCAGACCAAGTAAGTATTCTTTGACTACCTGAACTTGTAGGTGTTCTACTTAGATAAGCAGAATCATCATCATTAAATCTAAGAGATTGGTCTATTGTGTAGTCGTAGTAACTAGCAGTTGCACTTGCAGGAATTACATCTGAGTTAATTAATGCCATTACTGTTGAGCCAATGAGTTATAAACACGAACATTTGTTCCATCTGAAATGTAACCGATTACATAAGTACCTGCTGTAGTAATTGTAGTTAGCATATCTGCACCCATTACTTTAGTTGTTGATGCTGCACTTATTGTATGTCCACCAGTATTTACTAATACTATAGTGCCAGACTGACCATCTGGAATGTTAGTAAAGGTTAGAGTAATATTGCCAGTAGGTGTGCAAGTAAAGTTAGTACCTGCGTTTAAATCAAAAGAACCATCATTATCTACAACATCTGCACTTCTAGCTGTGCCATCAACTGTTAAGTTATCAACCTTAACTGACTCTTTGTTTTGATATGCTAAATCACCTAAGTCACCATTAGTCGGTACTTGATTAGGGTCTGTTCCAATTAGTTTAGCCATAGTCTATTCTCCTGCCCACTTACGATAAGGTGTAGCTGGTGCATCTACAGTAGGTAGTGCAGACAACTCATCATCTGTTAAATTAGCAATCAGATTAGCGTGATAACCATCTAATGCTGTCATCTCTGGATATTCCATACCTTCATCATCTGTTAGCATATTACCAGTTTCTGTGTAGATTGTGCCTATCATATCTATTGCTGTGCCAGTAAATCTCCAGTCATAAGCACCAGTCATTTCCCATTCAGCATCTAGTTCTAAGTCATCTGGTCTGATGTTATTCTCATCTTCCATATCGTAGTCTTTAGTTGCTAAGTTAATTGATTCTAATGCTTCCCATAGTGAGGATTCATCAGTTGCTTTTAAATATATGTTACTCATAATTAATCCTCTGTTAGTGCTACAAGTTCTGCGTTGGTTAGACGGGTTGGGTAGTAGGAAATCTTCTTGATGTGACCATTTAAAGCTTGACTGCCTGAAAAAATAGAGCCAATATTTAATTGCGATACTACTGGCAGAGTACCAATTGAATCTGTTCCAACTAAACCACCATCAAATGCAAAGGCAAAATCATTAACTTTATATGAAGCAGTCTGTTTGTTGTATGTATTAGCAGATACAGTTCCAGCAGTATTATAAATTGCAACTGGATTATCACCATTAATGTTTATATAAAGTCTAGCTCTTGTTTGGTTGGTATAAGCCGTTTTATTAAACTGAATATAATTATTGTTTGAGCCATCGTTAATATTTATTAAATCTTTTCCTGCTGCAGATGTAGAAACAGTTGAAGCCTCAGCATACAAACTACCCTCATCTTGACGATACCAATCACTGAAGTTAGTACCCGTCATACTTGCTGAATCTGCCGAGCGAGTCACTTGTGAGCCACTGGTAGGGATGTACGATGTGGGGAATGCTCCTGCTTCAGCTTGTGCACCCCAGATGTAAGCACCAGAGTAACCATCACCTGTGTATGATTGTTGAGAACTATCAGAATGGGTAGCTGAATTGGTTAAACAAATTCTAATAGTTGTTGATACTGTTAAATCAGCTTCAAAACTAACAATACAACGATACCAACCATTTCCAACATTTACTGTACTAGCTGAAAAATTTATAGCAAAACCAACTGAACCAGGATGTGTATAATTAACATTTCCATTTAATAAATTAAATGTAGCACCTAATCCACCTGCATTTATACTTAAACCTTCTCTTTCTCCTGCTTTAGCATAACAAGAAAGAGTATAATAAGTTCCATCTACCATACTAAAACCATCATCAACATCGTGTCTGTTAGTATTAGTATCTTCCACTAATTTGTCAGCAGTTAATGTTCCATCTGGTGCTATGATTGTATTAGCTGTAATAGAACTTTGAGATTTTAGCCAAGCACCATTATCAAATTCTTCTGAATATACTTGTAGATTCGTCCTCTGCTCCTCAATCAACAGACCTTTGCTTTCACCAGTGACAGGGTCGTGGTCAAATCGTGCTTCACCACTTGCCGCAGTTTGTAGCACTGGGATGTAGTTGGTGATGGGTTGGGTTGTTGTTGGAGTGTAGGCGGTTACTGAATCTCGTTGTTCGAGTTGTGGAGCCCAAAGATAAACCTCTGTTGCAGTATTTGAAGCGTGACGAAAATCTACTCCGTAAAAGTTACTCAAATACTGTCCATTAGTAGCTTCTAAATCAAATCGTTGCCAAGTGTCAGTGAGGGTTACTAATGCTCCAGTAGCTGTATTATGAGCAAGAATGCAGGTATCCGCCGTTCCAGACGCTACTTTTGCGTAAATGCTTCTTTGATATCCCGATGAGGCACTAGACCCGCCAAAAACATTGTTATAAAAAAATCTTCCATCCGAAACATTAGTAACTTTAATTGCATCAGTAGACCCATCTGGCGCAGATTGACCAGTTGTTACAGAAACAGTAGCGTCGTCCCATCCAATAGCAAATGACGAATCTGGAATCAAATTCTCTTCAGCCTTCGCAAAGGTCTTACCATCGTAGTAAGTCGCTGTGCTTGAGCGTGTGAAGTCAATGCGTGGGTCTAGTGTCTTGCTGTTAGCAAAATCTAATAGTAGTGATGGACGGATAGTAGGCTGATTGTTTGTGTTTCTGATTGTGCCTGTTACGTCTATGTTTCCTGTACCAGTAATGTTATTAGAATTAAGGTCTAAGTCACCACCTAGTTGTGGAGTAGCGTCACCGACTAAGTCGGGTGCTAATGTATCCCAACTAGAGCCATTATAGATATAAGTAGAATTATCAGTAGTATTGAAGTACCAGTCACCAGTAGTTACTGGGTCACCATTACCATCTACTGTAGGATTAGAAGATAGAGCACCTAGGTATAGACCATCGATAGCTTCTTGTGCTGCTTCTGCTGCGGATTGTGCTGTTTCTGCAGCTGTCTGTGCAGTTTGTGCTGCAGTCGCTGAGGTAGCTGCATTAGTCTCTGAAGTAGATGCGTTACTAGCCGAAGTAGCTGCTGCTGATGCTGATGTGCTAGCGTTAGATGCTTGAGTAGTTGCTGTAGAAGCTGAAGTGCTAGCTGATGTAGCTGAAGCTGCTGCGTTAGTCTCTGATGTACTAGCTGCACTTGCACTTGATGCTGCAGCTGTAGCTGATGTTGAAGCTGATGATGCACTAGATGATGCTGAAGTAGCACTACTAGATGCTGAAGAAGCACTTGAAGCTGCATTAGTTTCTGATGTTGCTGCATTTGTTTCTGAAGTAGCTGCATTGGTTTCTGATGTTGCAGCGTTAGTCTCTGATGTAGCTGCATTTGATTCTGACGTTGCTGCTGCAGATGCACTAGCCGCTGCTGCTGTCTCACTAGCTGCACAAACCGCTTCACTACCTGCTATGTTTGATTCCGATGTAGCTGCTGCACTAGCACTTGCTGCTGCATTAGTCTCTGCAGTTTCAGCGTTAGTTTCCGCAGTCTCTGCTGCACTCTGAGCTGTTTCTGCAGCTGCTTGAGCCGCTTCAGCTGCTACCTTAGCTGCTTCAGTATCTGCAATAAGAGCGTCTAAGTCATAACTGTCTGCTAGTACAGCTGATGTAGCAATTCCGTATCCTCTATCTATACTCATAATCTATTCCTGTTATGGATTTCTTAAACGCCTACGCATAGCAAGAACTGCTAGTGCTAGTCTCTTCTTTTTGCTTAGTTTTGCCATATTCCCTCATCTCCGCTTAACTTAATGAGTGACTCTCCACTGAGGAAGAGCCACGGGGTTAAATTAAGAAGATAATTCTTGAATTGAACCTGGACGAGTAACCTTAACGCCATACACTGTATCAGCAGTGAATAGGTCAGCAAGTTTCTCTTGTTTGTACTGAGTTTGAGTACGAACTGCTTGTTGTGTAGCAAGTACAACAGCGTCTTTCTGGAATAAGAAAGCTTTCTCTGTAGCACCAGTACCAACTTGAGTTGACATATAAACATCAACACCATAGATTGTACCAATCTTACCAGTTCTGATTGCAGAACCATCACCGATGAACTGTTGCTCAGTAAATCTGTCAGTAGACATAAGAGCAGTCATACAAGATGGAGTTACAACTAGAGCTCTGTCGTTAACTGGAACATCGTTATCATTTAGTGCTTCGATACCTTGTAGGATTGAAGTATCCCAGTTAGTAACTGAACCGATAACAGCATTACCACCAGTTAGTGCAGAAGCACCATCTAGAGATGTGATGATTGAAGAATCTACTTGCTTAGCTAGTGCATAACCAGCGTCGTCAGTGTAGAAACGTCTCATTGAATTAAGTGCTTGTAACTCAGCGATATCTTCGATATACATTGACCACTCATAATGTTGGTCAATAGCCACTGAGATATCAGCCGCTGTATCTGTGATTGCAGTTACATCTGAATCAGCAACTTTAGCTGAAGCAGCACTTCTACCAGGATTAGGAATGTGAATAGTATCACCTTTCTTACCTTGGTGGTTTAAGTTCTTGACGAGGTTTGCTACTACTAGATTAGCTTTGTAAGTAGCGATGACTTCGTCAGACCAAATTTCTGGGATAAATACCGCAGAAGTAGTCGTAGTCATATTAGCCATTTATTTACTCCTTGTTATGATTTATATAGCTTTATTTAACTCTACCCTCTGCATATGCTTTGAAAATTTCACCTTCCATAGATTCATACTTCTGAGGGTCTGTCATTTTTAAGCGAATTAAGTCTGCACGTCTGTACGTCTTTCCTCCGCCTGTCGCTGAACCTGTAGAAGTTCTTGATTCTGCTTTACCAGCTTTTAATGCTGCTTGTCTTTCAGCTTCTGCTTGTTCATTTACTTCTTGCGTCTTATTAATCATTGACCTATCTTTCCAGTTAGTCAATAACTCATTAGCTGCATCGTAATTGTAAGCATCCGCCGCTTGGAACAACTGCATACGAATCGGACTTCCTTTAACCCACTCTTGAAAACCAGAATCTTTTACGATGTCTGTGTAATCAGGGTGTACTGTCTCCAGTTGTGTCTTCGCACTAGCCTGAGCCTGTTGTGCTTGAAAACGCTGAAATTCTTGAAATTTAGGGTGGTTTTCGATAGCCTTGTTAATCGCTAAATCTGGATTATCAAAGAAATCGACAGGTTCTTCCTTAATTTCATTTGTATCTTGTTGTTTTGGTGTAGATTGTGCTTGTTGAATCTGTGCTTGAAGGAAACTATCTGAAAGTTTTCTTAACTCTCCAACTTCTTGTGCCTTACGACCCAATTCTTTTTCGAGGTTCTGATAACTCTCTATAATTTCTTCTGTACTCTTACCAGCAAACTTATTAGGTATTACATTTTCTGTTGAATCTTCAGCTTCAGCTACTATCTGTTCTTCTACTGTATCATCAACAGCAGCTTCAAATGTTTCTACTGCATCGTTTGTTGTTGGTTCGATTGTTGATTCAGGAATATCTGAACCAGTCGACTCTTCTGCGTCTACTACTATACTTGTCATATTTTTCTCCGTCCTTTATGGATTATGGAATTAATAAATGATATTTGACTTTCGTAAAATATCTAATGGCAGAGCTACAAATCGAGTTCTTCTGCCGCCTGTTTTGTTACCTCTTCTAAGTTAATAATTTGTCTTAGAATCGACAACTGACCTCTAGCGAACCAAAGGTCTTTTTCACTTTCCACACTATCTAATTGATTAGTCAAGTCTTCGAGATTCTTTAATTCTTGAATTAAGTCTCTCCAACCGTCCTGTTCTGTTAAATTTAGTCTATTGTGGTAAAACTGTTTGTCTTCTTGCGTTAGCATAATTTAGTGCTGTCTCAGATTTAAGATGGTCAACTTCAGGTACTGTTCTCATAGTCTCAACTTTAGTGCTTTCTGTATCAGCCTTCATCTTATCTATTTGTGCTAATTCTTTCTGTAACTTAATTAATCTCTCTTGAATATCTAATTGATTAGGTTGGTCTCCACTAGCACCTGCTTCTTTAGCATTCTTCATCGCTTTAGTCATCTCTTCTTGAGCTTCAGCTAAAGTCTTCTGAATGTCTGCCTTCATCTGCTCCATCTGTAATTGGTGATGGTACTGTTGCATCTGTTGTGCTTCAGGATTAGGTTGTAGTCCTTCTAACAGTGCATTGACAATTTGGTCTCTATTATGGATACTAGAGTTCTGGAAGATTGCTAACAAAAGAATATTGAAAGCTGGAGAATCTTTCGGAACTGACTGCATCATAGAGACCATCTGTTGCATCTCTAATTCTTTAGCCATAATACCCATAGTAGAGTATGGAATAAACTGATAATCTACAACTGGATATCTCTCGACATCAAATTGTATCTTTCTCCATAGTGCCTTATTAATCATAGGTACTAGGAAAGTATTCTGGAAATTCATTAGTGTGCGTTTCTGTCTCTTAATTGATGCTGATTGCATCATCGACATACCAGCAGAAGTTGCTCTGTCTGGTACATTAGAGACATCCGCAGCTCCAGTACCCATCTGAATCATAGATTGCAGAAGGTTAATTTGTTGCATCGTATTAGGGTCAGTAGAACCTAAATTAAGAGGCATAATAGCTTGTTTAGGGTCACCATTAGTAAGGATAGTCTTACCAGGTCTAACTTCTAACTTGATACCTCTAGGTAATCTTGTAGCATCTGCAGCTACCATAGGTGTAGTAGTTAGTGCCAAAGAATCAATTCTAGCTCTCATCTCAGCATCTAGTGCTTTCTGTGAGTTAAAACCTTTCTCACATACTCCTCTACCCCAGAACTTATTAGGTACGATATCGTGTTGGTAAGAGACGAAAGGTCTATCTACCATCATAAAAGGATTCTCTTCTGCTCTTAGAACATAAGCGTCATTAGCGATAGTAACTACTGCTTCTACTAACTCATCTTCATCGTACTCGAAATCATCTTCTGTTTCGTCTTTATTTAAGTATTTAGCAGGTATTTTACCCCAATACTCTGTAATCTTTATCTGGTCACCAGCATCTTGCATAATCTCTGGGTCATAACCGAAGTCTACTTCATCTACATCTGCAGGTACGTTTACATCTCTATAGACACCATTAGCGATGCCTTCATTTAAGATATAACGAGGTTTATATACTTCGTGGGCGACACCTAGTGCTTCATTGATTGTATTCGCTGCTGGGTCAATTAAGAACTCTTTAGGAGATACTGCTTCTAGTTTGACATCTATAGAAGCATACTCCTCAATCTGTCTCACAGAAGTCATAGTACCCTCTACAGGTACTGAGACAGGTCTGAATTTACTAGTCTGTTCTACAATTATCTTAGCGATACCAGTACCATAGATAGCACCATTTAAGAATGTCTCACAGATAGCATCTTTACAACCAGTGTCTTCTAAATCTTCTTGTAGTAAATTACGGACATATTCTACATCTCTCTTATCGTTGTCCAACATATCATCTTTAATGTCGAACCACTTACCTCTACCGAATGTAGCTTCTTCTAATTCAGCTACTGAAGCTTCTACTGCTTGTTGTAGAGCTGGTGTAATAATTCTAGACTTCTCAGAAGAACGTACCATATCCTCTGGTTGCCAGAAACCTCTCCAAGTACGATAATAGGCATCCCAATCAGCAAGATAATTAGTATCTCTGAAATCACGCCAATCGTCTAGTCTGGTCATCAACCAGTTAGATAATGCTTGGTAGTCGTTTTCTTCTTGTGCCATAAGTTAATATCCTGCCATTTCATCCATTGGTTGCCAATCTTCCTCAAGTTCTATAGTGTGCATAAAGTCTGCTACACTTACCTGGTCGATATATGCCAACGCATCTATAATATCATCGTGAGTGCCTCTAGTAGGGAACTCTATTAGTTGTGTCTCTAAATCGTCTATATACGACTTATCTGGGTTAAATGTTATCTTACCGTGTTCTAGTCTTCCCTGTAGAGCCCAAGTAATTCTATCTGCTTTCTTCTTACCACCGTGGGTTACATCTGTAATTGTCACCCAGCGACCGTCTACTCTCATCTGGTCTTCTAGGTAAGGTAGTATAGCGTTCTTTAACGACCCTGCTTCAATTCCGACAGTAGTTGCTTCATTTTCGATAGCAGCTGTGAGAATCTTTCTTGCAGTTTCTTTGATAGACCATCTACCGTGGAGGATATTCTTGACCCACCAGTGGTCACCATCAATTTTAACGATTGCAATAGCTGTTTCATCTAGTTTAGAACCTTTTAATCCTCTTTCCTTCTCTACATTCTCAAAACCTGCTGGGTCGACTGCTATGACATAATTACCTTCTTCAGGTTCTTCATCATCATATTTAATCCAGTCATTCTTAAATATACCACCAGTGAATGAGACGAAAGAAGCTTCAAATTCTTGTCTGAATGCCTGAGTCGACATAGTCTCTCTGGCAACTTTTATCTCTTCTGGGTCAATTAAAGGATTATCTGTAGAATTGAACTGGAATGCCTCCCAATCTTCATTCTTAGGGTCATCTGCTTCCTGCCACAGGTCATAGAAATGATTCTTACCTGCAGGAGTACCGATGAATAACGCCCCACCTTTAACATCTGCCAGTGTAGGTCTGATGATTTGTTCCCATACTTCTACCTTCATAGAAGCATACTCATCTAGAACTACATATGCCAGTCCCACTCCTCGTAGTGTGTCGGGTCTATCTGACCCCTTGAGACTGATTTTTCTGCCATTGACTAAAGTCATAGTAGCAGTATTCTCGTGTGTCTGTTCTATCAGGTCTGTGCCGTGCAGCAACTCTTTCAGCATATGCCACATAATATCTTTGGCTTGTTGAAAGGTAGGACCGATATAGAAGACATCCTTCTTGTCTGATTGTAGTGCCTTAATGATTAACATCCAGGCAGCTAATCTAGACTTACCGAATCTTCTTCCAGCAGACACTACTTTAAATCGTGCCTCTGAGTTAAAGATTTCTAGCTGTGCTGGATGAAGTTGAACATCCAGTTCTTTAGCCATTACTTATCTCTTTTATTTTATTCTCGACTTGGGCATCTTCAATTTCTACTCCCTCGTCATACTCTAATTCTTTCTCTTGTGTGGCTTCTATTACTTTATTTTCTAAGCCACCGATGTTAATGACAACATTACCCTTATCATTACCACTCTTGAATTCTACTGCTTTAGTTGTAGGCAATATTCTGTCCATACACATCTTCAAGCAAGTTCTGTCTCCTTCCATTGCCATATCTATTACTTTCTGGACAATTTCAGGACCTCTATTAGACATCAATTCTCTACTCAGTTCAGTATATTTGTTCACTGAACCTTTAGGACGCCCTGCTGGGTTAAGACAAACACCTTTCTTTAGTGCTGGGTTTCCTCTTGGTCTCTTTGGCTTATCTTTAGTATCTTTAGTCATAATCTATTAAGTTATATCTATTAAGTGATTAGACTATTAAGATATAAAGCTATTAAGCTATAATACCTTTAAGATAATAATACTATTAAGTGATTATACTATTAAGATATATACACTATTAAGTTAATTATCTAAAGATTAGTCTTTAGGTTAACTATAGAGAGATAACCGTTCTCACTTTTGTATTTCTCTTAGGTATATTATACCAGATTTTTACTTTGATTTTCAACTTTATTTTATTCTACCCCGATTTTTACCTTAGAATTAGTTAATTTTTATATAATCCCTGAGTTTTTTACCTCAGATTACAGTTATTTTTTACCTATAGTAGCCAAATCCTCTCCCATCTGGCGGGGAGTGTTAATCTTAAAGTTACCAAGCCACCTGGGTGTCCCCTCCCTATCAACCTAAGTATATTATTATATTAGAATATCGTTATATTATTCTATAGTTGGCTGTGTGAGTCGTGAGATTTATCGTGAGAATTATTCCTGAGGGAGACATAAGAATTTTAAGAGAGAATATGAGTGATTATGAATATTTCCACATATGTAGTATTAATACAACAGTATGTATCATCTATGCAACAGTAGTATTTATACAACAGTCTATAACATTAACACAACAAAAGTGTATCGAACCTGCACTTATTGAAAAGACATAGTAATACCAGGGTAGACAACAATCGTCCAAATATGAGCAAATATGGAACGATTAGACTAATTCAATATATTTATTAAAAAAAGTAATAAAAAGACTTGACAGGCAGCAGAATATCATTAAGATGGTAACTGTATTCGATAACAACAAGGAGAAATACACAATGAGAACAGTTAAAGTAATAACAAACTACAACGGACTAAGAGGTGATTATGTTGAGACAATCACCAGAAAATCAAAATCTATCGGGAACACTAGGAAGGGTGAGCAGAAAAGAGAAGCCGTGTCATATAAAGGTAAATATTACACAGTATTTAGATTACCTGAGAGTTATGGTGAGATTGCAGGTTTTGTAATTAGAATTGATTAATAAGGAGAACTAAAATGAATAACAACTACGAACTTACAACACTAGAAAGATTCAATCTTGAGGCACTCGTTGAGGCAAGAATGGAGAGATTCCACATTCAGAGATACACGGACCAAGTCGAGGCAATAACAGATTATATTGTAGATATACATTGGGATAATCCACTCGGCTGCAATATAGATGATTTACTAGTCAACTACTTGGTAATCTTAACATCTGATGAGATGGATAAGGAGAACCAAAAACTAATAGAATCTAATTTAAGAGATGATGTCTGGAAGGAAGTATTCACATTAAAAGACTCATATGGTAAATACATACAGAGATGGTTCATCAATGAATTAGATTATTTTCCAATCGTTGAGGAGGTATAACTATGTTTTCAGGACAACTAAGAATGTACACAGTTTATGATAAAGATGGCAAAGTGATAATTCACACAAAAGATGAGAACCTTGCATTTAAGTTATTCGATGAAAAGAAAAAACACTATGTGCAAATCTCATATGATGAGCCGATAGTCATCAATACTGATGATTATCATATTGTATAAACATTAACACTAAGGAGAAGATAATGGGTCTAATTAAAAGACAACTAATAGAAGACGAAGAAAGAGGTCTGTTAGAATTTAACGATTCTAAGGGATATTATGAACCGACTGAACTCGGTAGGTTAGTAGAACTAAAAGAGTTCCTAGAATGGGAAATTTCGAGCTCTAAGAGTGAACTTCGTGAAGTAATTAAGAAGATAAATAACTATAAAGGAGTTAGACAATGAATGTATTAAGTTTATTTGATGGGATGTCTTGTGGTCAGATTGCACTTAATAGACTAGGAATCGGTATAAATAACTATTATGCTGCCGAGATAGATAAGTATGCAATAGAGATAACACAGAAGAACTATCCAGACACAATCCAGCTGGGTGATGTCACTAAGTGGCAAGATTGGGATATAGATTGGTCCAGTATAGATTTAGTCAGTGGTGGATTTCCTTGCCAGGCGTGGTCTATTGCAGGTAAACAACAAGGAGACAGAGACCCGAGAGGAATGTTATTCTGGACTATGTTGGACATCATAAAGAAAGTCAGAGAATCTAATCCAGATGCCTATTTCTTGATGGAGAATGTCAAGATGAAGAAAGAATTTGAGGAATACATCACTAGTCATACAGTGGCAGCTCTAGGTAGAGTAGAGAAACACTTAATTAATTCATCTTTAGTATCGGCACAGAGTAGACAGAGATATTACTGGACTAATATCCCTAATATTGTGCAACCTGAGAATAAAGGAAAAGTACTAGAAGACATATTGATTAGTAAATATTCGATTCTAGAGGACTTTAGAGTCGAACGTACACCTAACCCTGAGTTACTAAGAAAAACACCGAATTACTGGCAATTTGATAGGTCTGGTAAAGGATATTCATCTCAACAAGATAGAGTCAGAAGAACAGATGTCCCTAGTAACACACTTTCAGCTGGTCATTCATCTATACCTCAGATATGGGTTAATTGTCCTCATACGTTCAGAAAACTAACTCCGATAGAGTGTGAACGGTTGCAGACAGTTCCAGACGGATATACTGAGGGAGTATCTAACAGTCAGAGATATAAGATGTTAGGTAATGGTTGGACTGTAGATGTAATTAAACATATCTATAAGTTTATGGAGTGGAACTAAGATGAATATATTTTATTTAGACAAGAACCCTAGGAAGGCAGCAGAGATGATGTGTGATAAACATATCGTTAAGATGATTCTAGAGACAGGACAGATTCTATCCACTGTACATAGAGAGTACGGTAATGATGATGAAGGATTATATAAGGCAACACATAAACACCACCCATCGACTAAATGGGCAGGTAAGAACTGGTTGACTTATGATTGGACATATCAGCACTTCGTTGCACTAAACGATGAATACTGGTTTCGATACGGTAAGGACCATCTAACCTTCAAGAAACTTAATGACTTAGTCTGGAGGTGTCCTGAAGGAATGACTATGGGTGTATTTGAAGAGCCACCACAGGCAATGCCAGATGAGTGCAAAGTAGACGGAGACTCTGTGGCTGCCTATAGACATTACTATATGACCCATAAGAGAGACTTCGCCAAGTGGACTAGAAGAAATAAACCTAAATGGTTTATGTCCAATGAAGAATTAAGTGAGTGTAACTTCTATGTTTAGTGACGAACAGATTAAATGGATAGGAACTGGAATGTTCCTGGTAGCTGCAATACTGTTATCCTCTAACATAGAGATAAGTAAGTGGGGATTCATATTGTTCTTAATAGGTCATATTCTATTGGCACTATTATTTTTTAAGAAAGGAGATAAACCGATGTACCTACATAATGCCTCTTTCATATTGATAGACTTTTGGGGTATGTATCGTTGGTTTATAGTTTAATATTTTAACAAGGAGTAAATAACAGATGAATACAATAATAAATGAACAACAAGAAGATAACTGGTTGAAACAGCTAAGGAATGACTTGATGAGAACTAATAAGTTAATCAAGAAGACCAGAATAGATATAGATGAGGGTATCAAACAGTTAAAATTATTAGAACAAGAGAGGAAAAGATTAGTTAATGAAACTTTGAAAATAGATGAATTTGATGAAGTGGATGTGTTATAATCTTATATCTTAAGTGTAACTTAATAGATATAACTTAATAGTGTTATTATCTTAATAGTATAATATCTTAATAGTATAATCACTTAATAGATTATCACTATCAGTTATAACTTAATAGTGTAACTTAATAGTGTAACTTTAGTATAGAGAATTAATTGGGTTGTCTTTCTACTAAAGGTTTGTTGTCTTAACCCAATATGGAGAAAAATGATATGGTAACTAAAGGTATCGCAAAATATGTTTATTTAGATTCAACTGAGAAGTTCAAAGGAACTGACACACAGAAGTATACTCTGACAATCGCAGTAGACTCTAAAGAGGCAAAGAAGTTAGAAGAAGCTGGAGTAAAAGTCAAGACCCTAAAGGATGACGAAGGTAAAGAATACTTAGCTCGTAAGTTCTCTACCAAATACCCACTCAATGATGATATGATTCGTTTATCATCTGGAGAGATTATTGGTTCTGACTTCGGTTCTGATAGTGTAGTAGAAGTATTATGGAAGGGTGGAGATGAAAACCCAGTCTATGGTACTCCTACTTATCTCACAGCCATTAAAGTCCTAGAGAGAACTCCAGGATATAAGTCTCAGAAAGCTGAGGCTGGTAATGGTTTCGATGAGTTCTTTCAGGAGTAGTACAAATGGGAGACGACATCAATAGAGTTGTCTCTCGTGAACCTTGCCCTTCTTGTAGAGAGAGGGGTGAGGACACTAAAGGGGACAATAAAGCGTTATATGCTGATGGACACGGATACTGTTTTTCTTGTAGGACTTACTTTCCATCTGTAGATAACTTACAGCAACACCAACCAATACAACAACAACCAATGCAATATACTAATCCACTAATTGAACCTAGGGGAACAGTATCAGAAATTAGAGATAGGAAAATAAGTAAATCGATTTGTGAGAAGTATGATGTAAAACTCTCATTCAATCAAGAAGCTGAACCGATAGCTCACTACTACCCCTATTATGATAAAGATACTAATGAACTGATAGGTTACAAAGAGAGAAGAATAGACAATAAGACTTTCTCTATAACTGGAACTAATAGAGGTGCTGGTCTATTCGGGCAGCAGGCATTCAAGGCTGGAGGTAAATACCTAACTATCACCGAGGGAGAGATAGACGCTATGTCAGTCTCTGAGATGTTCGACGGTAAGTGGGCAGTAGTCTCAGTTAAGAACGGTGCAACCTCAGCTCATAAAGACATCAAAGAGAATCTAGATTTCGTAGAATCTTTTGAGAATGTAGTAATATGTTTCGACCAAGATGAAGCAGGTAAGAAAGCAGTAAAAGACATACAAGACCTAATTAGTCCAGGTAAGTTAAAAATCTGTAAGCTGCCACTAAAAGACGCTAACGAGATGTTATTAGCGAATAGAATCAAAGATTTCACTCAGTGTTGGTGGGAGGCTAAGACCTATACTCCAGCTGGTATCATCAAAGGTTCTGATACTTGGGATTACCTACAGAAAGATAAGGACATAAGAACTGTTCTCTATCCTTGGGAAGGACTGAATGAATATACTTATGGTTTTAGACAGAAAGAGTTAGTTACTATTACATCTGGTTCTGGTATGGGTAAATCTTCTGTGGTAAAGGAACTAGAATCATATATTCTGAACAATACAGATGATTCATTAGCAATCATTCATCTAGAAGAGTCAGTCGATAGGTCAGTCAAAGGTCTGATGTCTATCGAGTGTAATCTTCCAATCCATATACCTAAATATGAAGAGATGTTATCAGATGATGAGAAACAATCTCTATGGAAGAGAGCTGTAGGTGATAAAGATGTATTCTTCTATGACCACTTCGGCAGTATGTCAGAAGATTCATTACTCAGTGTCATAAGGACTTTCGCTAAGAGTTATGATTGTAAGTGGATTGTCTTAGACCATCTATCTATCGTTATATCTGAACAAGATGGAATAATGGATGAACGAAAGGCTATAGACGCCATAATGACTAAACTGAGAAAGATTGTCCAGGAGACTGGTGTAGGTCTATTCTTGATATCACATCTAAGAAGACCACAAGGTAAGGCACACGAAGAAGGTGGACAGGTATCACTTTCAGAGTTAAGAGGTTCTGCTGCCATCGCACAGTTAAGTGATATGGTCTTCGGTCTAGAGAGAAATCAACAGGCAGATGAGGAAGAAGAAAGGAATACTACAACTATTAGAGTAATCAAAAATAGATTCTGTGGTTTAACTGGTAAAGCTTGTCAACTTATGTATAATAAAGACACAGGTAGATTAAAGGAAATAAAGCAAAATGCAGCAGAAAACAGTTTATTTTGATATTGAGACTGATGGTTTAGATGCAACTAAAATACACTGTATCTGTGCTATTAAAGATAATGATAAGACAGTCAATAATTTTATAGGGGATAAATGTTATGAAGATTTCTACAGATGGTTGGTTCTGGAAGATGTACGAGTTCTTGTTGCTCACAACGGCATTGGCTTTGATATTCCTGTTCTCCGTCTTCTTAGTGGTCACGAGTGGAATTTTATTATACGAGACACTCTCGTCCTATCAAGATTGGTTAATCCTTCCTTGGACGGGGGACACTCTCTCAAATCTTGGGGTGAAAGATTAGGAGAATATAAAGATGATTATCAAGGTGGTTGGGAAGAGTTCAGTATGGATATGCTGCAATACTGCCAACAAGATGTCAGAGTCTTAAAAGAACTATATCTACACCTAGGAACACAACTAAAAGATTTTACTGAACAATCAGTAGAGTTAGAACACCGAGTTGCTACTATCATCAAAGAACAAGAAGACACAGGAGTCTTGTTTGATGAAGGTAAGGCAATGTTACTTCTGGCTGAGTTAAAAGAAGAAGTAGCTCGAATAGAGGACAAAGTCCACGAAAGGTTTTCCCCTCTCCCAACGTGGACACCTCTAAACGAATTAAAGAATCCATATAAGAAAGATGGTTCTCCTACAGTTGCATATCAGAAACAACTAGACAGAGGAGCTCACTTCAATGAGATGGGTGAATGGGGTTACACTGCCTATCCAGAGTTCAATCTAGGTTCAAGACAACAAGTCGCTAGGTATCTGCAGCACTTCGGTTGGAAACCTAAACAATTCACTGAGAAAGGTTCTGTAATCGTAAATGAGAAGGTCCTGGAAGATGTAGACATACCAGAGGCTAAGTTAATTTTAGAGTATTTCACCATCACTAAACGTGTTTCTATGGTAAAATCTTGGGTAGAAGCAATAGAAAATGATGGTCGAATCCACGGAAGAGTCAATAGTTGTGGTGCAGTAACTGGAAGAATGACTCATTCCAATCCTAATCTGGCACAAGTCCCAGCGATATATTCCCCTTACGGTAAAGAATGTAGAGAACTATGGATTGCCCCTGAAGGATATAAGTTAGTAGGTGTAGACGCCAGTGGTCTTGAATTAAGAATGTTGGCACACTATATGAATGATAAAGATTATACTGAGGAGATACTAAATGGAGATATCCACACTGCGAACCAAATGGCTGCAGGACTTCAAACACGAGATTCAGCTAAGACTTTCATCTATGCCTTCCTCTACGGAGCTGGAGATTCTAAAATCGGAAGTATCGTCGGAGGTAGTGCGAAAGCAGGTTCTGAACTTAAAACAAAGTTCCTTGATAATACGCCATCACTTAAGACACTTAGAAGAAGAGTTGACGAACAGAGCAAGAAAGGCTGGATTAGAGGTCTCGATGGACGAAGACTAAATATAAGGTCTGCACACGCAGCTCTGAATGTCTTACTACAGTCTGCTGGTGCGATAGTTATGAAGAAGGCATTAGTTCTACTTAAAGAATATGCCGATAAACAAAACATAGAATATAGATTTGTTCTGAATGTACACGACGAATATCAGGTCGAAGTTAAAGAGAGACAAGCAGAACAATTCGGGAGACTTGCAGTTGATTGTATCAGACGTGCAGGTATAGATTTTAACCTAAACTGTCCTCTGGACGGTGAATATAAGATAGGTGAAACTTGGGCAGAGACACACTAAGAAAATGTAATACTTGTGGTCTTGAGGCTCATACTGAAGAAGATTTGGAACTATTCTCTAAAAATAAATCTTGTATGTATGGAAGAGCTCCTGAATGTTATACTTGCCATAATAAAAGAAAAAATACATATAGAAAAAATAACCCAGAGGCTTATAGAGAGTCCAATATGAAATCTTTATGTAAGAATACATATAAAATAACTTTTGAAGAATATAATGAAAGAATGTCAACTTCAGATTGTTGTGAGATTTGCGAAAGTAAAGACAATTTAGGTTATGACCATTGTCACGACACTATGAAGTTCAGAGGAATCCTATGCAAGAGTTGTAATGCTGCACTAGGAAAATTAGGGGACACTTTAGAAGGTATTATGAAAGTAGTCCGTTATTTAACTAAAAAGGAGAATGTGTAATGAGTATAGATACACTGGTAGATGATGTCTACAACCTAATGGAAACTAAAGAGATTCCAGATGATGTAAATATCGAAGAGGTTATTAATCAATTCGGTGAGAATGTAAAAGAAATCTTACTGAAGAATATTACTAACCATAAAGAAGACAATAGGAAACTAAGAATGTCTAATATAGGTAAACCTGATAGGCAGCTTTGGTATCACTATAATAATACTGAAGGTGAGAAGTTAAGACCTTCTACATTAATCAAGTTCTTATATGGACATCTAACAGAAGAACTAATCTTGGCATTAGTTAAACTATCTGGACATACAGTAACTGACGAACAGAAACAAGTAGAGGTAGGAGGAATCCGAGGCTCTATGGACTGTAAGATTGATGGTGTCTTGACTGATGTTAAATCTGCATCTACTTATGGATTTAAGAAATTTAAAGATGGTTCACTGATAGATGATGATGCCTTTGGTTATATCGACCAGATTAAAGGTTATGCACACGCTGAAGGTGAAAGACAGTTCGGTTGGTTAGCATTCGATAAGTCTTTAGGACATCTAACATATCTTAAATACGATATGGATGATGAGAAGTCTAGACATTGGAGTAAATTAAACTTAACTAATATCGAAGACAGAATAGACCACATTAAGTTTGTAGTCGAACAGAAACAACCACCAGCTAGATGTTATGATTTAGAACCTGATGGTAAGAGCGGCAATATGAAACTTCCAGTAGGATGTGCATACTGTCAATATAAACATACTTGTTATCCTGAATTAAGAACTTTCCTATATTCAACAGGACCTAGATTCTTAGCAGAGGTAGTTAATGTTCCTAATGTATTAGAGGTAGACAAAGATGGCAATGCCAAAGTTCAGGAGTAAGTTAGAACAAGAATGTGCCAAACAACTTGGCAAGGAGTGGAAATATGAGCCCAATAGAATCGCCTATACTGTTAGACGTAATTATACTCCTGATTTTGTCTTTCTAGATAATTACATAGAAGTCAAAGGTTTCTTCAGAAGTGGAGATACACAGAAGTATAAGGCTATCGCAGAACAGTTACAATTTGAGAAAAAGAATTTGATATTCTTAATGCCTAATCCAGATAAGTTTATTAGGAAAGGCAGCAAGACAACTTATAGAGCTTGGTGTGCTAAATATAACATACCTATATTCTCTACTAAGGAAATCAAAGAATTAAAGAAATGGACAAGAGAGCAATAAATCCAAAACACTATAGGAATCATCCTAGTGGTATAGAGGCAATAGAAGTCACTGAACATATGAACTTTTGTCTCGGTAATGCTATTAAATACATTTGGAGAGCTGATTTAAAACATTCAGATAATGGACTGGAAGATTTAAACAAAGCTCTATGGTATATACAGAGGGAAATTACAAGGAGAGAATCAAATGACTCTGGAAGAGGTAAAGGAAAAACTGATAGCTAAATACTATGATGAATGTCTGATATGTGAGATATTAGATATTACTGTAGAAGACTTATTAGATAAGTTCGAGGACAGAATATTAAGTAAGATGGATGATTTTAGAAGAGAAGAAATAGAGGAGAATGAATATAATGATGAGTATTGATATAGTAGCACTGTTAGCTGCATCTATCTGTCTGATAGGTGGACTAGCATCTTGGTGGTATGGAGAACAACAATACGGTAAAGGTATTTTAGATGGTATTCAAATGTTAGATTCTGGAAGACTAACTTATGAAGCTTATTATGAAGGAGACCAGAAATATCTCAGCATTAATATCAGAGAACAAGAAGATGAAGAGTAATTATTTAGGAATCACTATAGATAGGAAAAGAGACAAGAAGATGTCTGAACAAGCCAGAGAGCTAGTAACAAACTACTATCTTAGAGGTAAAGAGAAGTCACCACAAGAGGCATATGCTAGAGCTTGTGTCGCTTATAGTGGTGGAGATTTAGAATTAGCACAGAGGTTATACGATGCTGTTAGTAATGGTTGGTTTATGTTTAGCAGTCCTATACTTAGTAACGCTCCTATGCCAGGAGAAGAAGTTAAAGGACTACCTATTTCTTGTTTTCTTAGTTACGTTAGTGACGATTTGGATGGTCTTATCAAACATCAATCAGAACTAGCGTGGTTAAGTGTTAAAGGTGGTGGAGTAGGTGGACACTGGGGTGATGTAAGACCAGTATCAGACAAAGCACCAGGACCGATACCATTCATTAAAGTATCTGACAGTTCTATGACTGCTTATAAACAAGGACAAACAAGGAAAGGAAGTTATGCTGCATATATTGATATCTCGCATCCAGACATTATTGAGTTCATCAACCTTCGAGTACCTACTGGAGGTGATAGTAATAGGAAGTGTTTTAACATTAATAACGCTGTCAATATTACTGACTCCTTTATGGATTGTGTTATCGATAATAAGCCTTGGAGTCTTACTGACCCTAGTAACGGTGAAGTCCGTGATACAATACCTGCGAGAGACCTTTGGCAGAGACTCCTAGAGGTTAGATTCAGAACTGGTGAACCATACTTAAATTTTATAGATGAAGCAAATAGACATTTACCACAAGCACTTAAAGATAAAGGACTTACAATTAAAGGAAGTAATCTTTGTAATGAAATCCACTTACCCACAGACAAGGGAAGGACTGCAGTATGTTGCCTATCCAGTGTCAATCTTGAGTCGTTTGATAAGTGGAGAGATACAGGATTAGTTTCTGACTTAATTGAGATGTTAGATAATGTACTAACAGCATTCATAGATAATGCACCTCAGGAGTTAGCTAATGCCTCAAATTCTGCATATCTTGAGCGTAGCCTAGGGCTGGGTGCAATGGGTTTCCATTCGTACCTACAATCGAAGAATATTCCTTGGGAATCTGCACAGGCAACTGGACAGAATATAAGAATGTTTAAACACATTAAGGAGGAAGCTGTTGAAGCTACTGAAAGATTGGCTAAAAGTCGTGGAGAATACCCAGATGGTAAAGGAACTAACAGAAGGAATAGTCATCTACTTGCTATTGCCCCTAATGCTAACAGTTCTATTATCTGTGGCACTAGTGCTAGTATTGAGCCTATTAAGTCTAATGCTTATACTCATAGGACACGTGTTGGGTCTCATCTAGTTAAGAACAGACACCTAGCTAGAGTTCTTAATGAACATAGATTAAGATTAGGTCTTGAGAAAGATTGGTTGGAAGAACAGTGGTCTAGTATTATTCATCACGAAGGTTCTGTTCAACATTTAGATTATCTTACAGATTGGGAGAAGGATGTATTTAAGACTGCATTCGAGTTAGACCAACTGTGGGTAGTAGAACACGCAGCGACTAGACAACCATTTATATGTCAAGGTCAGAGCGTAAATCTTTTCTTCCCTGCGGGTAGCGAGAAGGCTTCCGTGAACAAAGTACATCTCGCAGCGTGGGGTAAGAAATTAAAAGGTCTCTATTATCTTCGTACTAATAGTGGTGCAACTGCTGAACAAATAGGTAAGAAGGTAGAGAGAATTAAATTAGAATCATTTAAAGAGGAGGATACCGAATGTCTCAGTTGTCAGGGGTAATGGAAGCAGCACAAACATATAAGCCATTTAACTATCAGTGGGCTATGGATATTGCTGAAGAACACGAGAAGATTCACTGGGGTATATGGGAAGTTAAACTACAGGAGGATGTAGACCAGTGGAAGAGAGGTGACATCAATGATGTAGAGAAGAACCATATCACTCAGATACTTAGATTGTTTACTCAGTCTGATGTTCAGGTAGCTCAGAATTATTGTGACTTGTATCTACCTAAGTTTCGTAACCACGAGATTAGGAATATGATTATGACATTTGCTAATAGAGAAGGAACACATCAAAGAGCTTATGCACTACTGAACGATACATTAGGTTTTGATGATAGTGAATACTCTGCTTTCTTAGACTATAAACAGATGAAAGATAAGATTGAATTTATGCAAGATAATGATACATCTACATTACACGGTCTAGCTAAAGCATTAGCACAGACTTGTATCAATGAAGGTATGTCTTTATTCTCTGCATTTGCTATGCTGCTTAACTACCAGAGGTTCGGTAAGATGAAAGGTATGTGTGAGGTAGTTGAGTGGTCTATACGTGATGAGTCAATGCACGTAGAAGGGATGTCTAGATTATTTAGACAATTTTGTAATGAACATCCACGAGTGGTAACGGATGAATTGAAGAGGGAAATCTATGAAATGGTTAGAACTGCTGTCTCACTGGAAGACAAGGTTATCGATTTGGCGTATAAAATGGGAAGCATCGAGGGTCTTGAAAAAGGTGAGGTCAAAGATTATATAAGACATCTGGCAGATAGACGTCTTATTATGTTAGGACTTAAAGCTAACTACGGTGTTAAAGACAACCCATTACCTTGGGTAGAATGGATTATTGCTGGAGATAGCTTTAAGAATTTTTTTGAAGGAACAGTAACTGATTACTCAGCTGCTGGTATGAAAGGAGAATGGGGATGGTAGATGTATATATGCCAAACAACTTTGGATTAAGAGCAGTTAACTTAGCTGCTGGTAAGAAACCACTAGAAGGTAAACCTGTTGGTGGTAACTCAGAGAATGTAGTTAACCCTAGGAATACATTTAATGAGGAACATATGATTAAACAAGAGAACCCAGGTAAATGGGCTTATGAAAATATGGAGTGGAAGAATGAAGCCTAAGTATACAGTTAAAGATGTGCAGGTTGTACGCACACAGACAGGTAAAGGTAAGGATGCTGAAGTAGTAGAATACACTGAGATACTTATCGTTGATGAAACAGGTAAAGAAATACCTATGAGATTTGGAGGAAGATATGCTTGATAGAATAGAAAAATGGTTAGCAGATAAATATGAAAAAGGTTTTTATACAACACTTACAGTATTTATTTTTATTGGTTTATTGTTAATAGCAACAATGTCGTTTGCTAATCACAGTTGGAACAAACCCAATATGTATCAGTTTCCTGCACCAGATTTAATTACTATGGATGTAGTAAAGAATGATGGAGTAGAAGGCGGTGGTACTTTTGTATGTAAAGATGTATGGTCTTGTTATATGTATGTTATGGCTGCTGAGAAGCGTGGTGCTACTGAATACTGTAAGACAATAGACATCAGAAAGAATGGTCGAAGAGTCTGGTATAAGAGATATCAATAATGTCTGCTTGGGATGAACTACAAAAAGACTCGTCTCTCTCTTGGGTTAGGAAGTATGAAGAAGAGAAAAAGAAACGAATCGAAGCGGAACAGAAATACGAAAAAATCATTAAAAAACTTAAAGAACTTGCTGTCGAAAACTACTACGAGAAACTAAAGAATAGTGAAGTAGAAGGTGAGTGGGATGAGGAACGTATTGACATTATAGGTCAGAATGGTAATGAAGGTACTCACTATCAATATGAACTGTGGAACTATCTAAAGGACAGAAACTTAAATGATGACTGAAGAAGACGTAATAAAACTACTTAATGTAGGACACTATAACTTTGTCCGTATGGATGAGAAGTTCTCACGCTACGATGCTTTTGATGCTGACAATGGAATAATGTTGGAGATAAAGTGTCGTAGAAAACACTATGATGATACTATCATCGAGAAGATGAAGTATGATTGGAATAAACAATATGCCAAAGATAATGGCTTTGAGTTTATGTATGTAGTTACGATGCCATCAAAGAATGGCGATATGTTATATCTATTCGACCCAGTAGCTATGGAAGACTTAGATGATTATGATTTTGGTTGGGAGACTAGAAAACTCCCAGCACAAACAGATTTTGGTTGGAAGGAATGGATAGACAAAGAAGTAGGTTATCTACACATAGATGATGCTATGATAACCTTAGAGAAGAAGACTAGTCACTGACTGAAACTCTGATTAGGTCTTTTAGACATCCAATCATAGTAGTCTTGTTCATAACTATCTCTATCGAATCCTCCAGGATAAATAGGAGATTGATACATTCTTATATCAGGTTTAGAAGCATTCCACCAGTCATCATAACTCTCATAACCTAACAGTTCCCATTCTTGTGGTTCTGAAGTAAAGAAGTTCTCGACACCAGTAGCAAAGTCAACAAATAATCCCATATTACTCTCCTGTAAACAAGCCTCTCATTTCTTTCATACCTTTAGTAGTAGTATCTAAGATATTACCCATACCTTTAGTTACATCACCAATCATATCTAAACCCATCTGACCTTCTTTGCTAGTCTGCATAACCTTAATAAACTTACTGTAGAAATCCATCTTTTCTGCAGGTGTCATAGTCTTAGCTAATTCTATAACTTCTGGAGGTAGTTGTTTCTCCATCTCACCTAACATAAATCCTGTTGCATCTGCCATTTTAATCTCCTTGTTTTTCTGTTATCTTCTCTGAACTTAATTCTAATAAGTCTTGTAAGAATGCTCTATCAGCTCTAAGTTGTTTAATCATCTGAGGATTAGTAGAAGTCTGTATTGCCTCGTTAGTATATTTAATTAATTGACCTACTGCCTTTTTAGTCTTAGGACTAGTCAACAATCTACTTGTACCATAAGCAAGACCACCAAAAGCAAGACCTCCAGTAAAACCTCCCAGTAAATAATTAGATGCTGCAAATGCTGAAGAACCTGCTAGAACAGCCATAACTCTATTTAAGTCCATCTTAGCACCAATTACTCTACTTAAGTTTTGATATAATCTACCTAGACCAGTTCTATTTTGTTTAGTAGCGATAGGGGCTAACATATCTCTGGCAGTATAAAGATTAGATTGCTTAGCTAAACTTTGTTTGACATAAGCACTAGGAACTTTTTCATTAATCATTGAATTTAAAGTATTTCTAACTAGTTTACTACTCTCGCTAAAAATAGTTTGTTTCTGAGCATCGAAAACTGTAGGCATTTTATTTAAGAGTGCAGCATCAAATTCTCTCCTAGCCTTAAGCAAACCGTAAGGAGTTGAAGGATTAGCATCAATAATCTCTTTTGCCTTAGCTAAGTTTAGTTTTATAGTGTTCATAATCTGTGCGTCACCAGCAATAAAAGTATTCTCCTTAAGTAATTTTTGAACTTCTTGTTCTAATCTAGCCTTTGTTGCTGATTTAGGAAAGAATACTTTACTTTTCTCTAATGATTTTTCTAATGTCTTAGATTCTCTAATTGCTTCATCTCTTATCTTTTCTAAATTATAGAAAGCACTTCTAGAAGGTTTAATCTTAGGAACTTTTCTTACTTCGTTTATAAGACCAAACTCCTTAGAAGCAGGTGTATACTTAGCAATTCTAAAAATACCCGATTCTTTAACTCTACCTTTCTTTGCCATTTCTTCAGTAATATTAGGAAATAACATATTTTGAACTTGGTTCATAGATGTTGCTTTTTCTTGAGTTATTCCTTTTCTTATTACTTGTTGACCAGTCCTCTCAAAAGATGGCACTGGAGATGCTTGTTTTCTAGTTTTAATTGGTGCAAACAAAAGACCTACATTAACTACAGATTCAAATGTCTTAGCATTCTGTGGATTAGCCTCTTTCCATTCACCATATGCTTCAACACCTTCCTTAACCTTACTTGTAGCTTCTTGTCCCCATTCGGTATTTATAACATTATCCCAACCTTCTTTGATTGAATTTAACATAGGTTTTTCTATGCTATCTGGAATTAAGAAACTAACACCATCTAAAGTACCAGATATTGCAGCACCCCCTAAATCTAGGACACGACCAGCAACACCCTTACCTGCAGTTTGAGTAGTATATTCAATAAAATTAATTTTACCTGCCTCATAATCTTGTTTAGATTCCTCAACTAGACGAGTCCTTTCTTCCCAGTTCTTGCCTAACTCCAACAAGAAGTCTGGAATCATACTCTTCTCTTCTTCATCTACTTTAGGCGATGTATCTTCTGCATACTCAAATCCTTCTGGAAGAACAGTAGGTTGTTTTATAACTTGTGCTTCTTGTTCGTATTCAAAACCTTCTGGTAATGTAGCCATTATATAATCCTTTTATTGATATAGTTTTCCATCAGGGGTATAGAAGTTACCATCTGGGTATTCGTAAAGAACTTGACCAGTAGTTTTATTTACAATTCTCTTAGCATCTGATGGTCTTGGTTTATTAGGAACAATTCTACTTAAAGTTACATTGAACTCATTTTGGTATCTTTCTAATTGACCAGAATCAAATCTTTTATTATACTCATCGATAGTATCTTTATTTATCTGTTGTCTTATCTCTGTAAGCCTTCTTATAGTGTCTAGCTGATTAGATTTATCACCAGTCATCACTTTAAGCAAAAATTCTCTTTCAGCAGGAGTATCTAAACCTCTAGCACCAATACCTAATGATTTAATCATAGGGAAGACATCAGAACCTAATAGTGCTTCTAAAACTTCAGTATTAGTTGCCTTCTCGAGTGCTTCTTTACTACCTCCAAATTTTGCAGTTAAACGGTTAGCTAACTGTTGAACATCTGCTAAGATACCTGTATTAACTTCACCAGTATCTAATATATCTAAAACTTTTTGAGTTTTGTTTAAACCTCTTACTGCGGCTTTAGCACTATCAACTAGATTCATATCTTGTTCTACTGCTTTAGGTCCTGCAGCTTTAGAATAAGCAGTATCACCCACACCTGCTTGTGCAGCAGCTATTTTCTTCTTTTGTTCTTCCTGTAAGAACATTCTGTTTCCTTCTTCAACACCATATTCAGCAATTAAGAAATTACGTCTTACTTGTTTTGCTTGTTTAACTGGGTCTACAGAAGTAGTTTTTCTACTCTGTGCAGCAATATGTTGGTCGATTACTGGTTTAACAGATTTTAACCAACTAGCGGCAGCTTGTGGATTCTTAGACATCAAGAAATTAAATGTCTTCTGTACTGCATCACTGTTAGATAAATCAGTCTCAGACGCAACTCTTCTCATCTCCCTCTCTGGAGATTCATAACCAATAGACTCTTTCAGGAAAGGAGCAGTTCTCTCTGCTAATCTCCCAGCAGCCATCTGAATCTCTTGCAGTGGAGTTAACTCTTGTGGTATTTCTTGGTCGAACATTCCCATAATTATACTCTCTTAGCGTATTCTGTTAATAATGTCCCAAATGGGTCTGCAGCTCTCATTAAGTTCTGATATTGAGCAGATAGTGCTGGTTGTTGTCCCATAGCAGTACCTACATTAGTAATACCACTTAACATTCCAGTAGGACCAGCATAATAGGCTGATTCAACACTAGGTCTAATTCCTGCTAGTATATCTCCTCTTTTAGCCAATGTTTTCTCTCTAGCTGTATCATATATACTTGAACCAGTAATTCCTCTTCTACGAGCTAATGCTTGTCTTCTAGCATCTTCTTCAGACCAAACATCACCGAATAGACCTCTCTGTCTTTCTTCTTCTTGTCTAATTCTTCTCCTAGCAGTCTCTGGGTCATAGTATGCTTGTAACTGTGGTAAGACTGTCTCGTAATATCTCTGTTGTGCTTGTAGAGGTGCTAATTGTTGTTCTGCTAGTTGTCCTGCTTGATAAGCTGAATAGATGTCTTTACCTAGACCAAACAGACCACCTAAGTTTACTCCAGATTCTGGTGTATATATGTCACTAAACAAATCACCAGTTGTAAATTCAGGTAAAGTTACTTCAGGAATAGATGGTACACTTACATCACCAAACCAATCAACAACATCTCCCCCAAATTCAGTCACAGCATCCCAAGCTGTATCTAACCAATCCCAAGCCATTATACTTTCTCCTTAACTAGAAACTTATTACTTAATTCTCTTACCATTACCTTATAATCCCTCAGTGCTTTTTCACTGTCTTTATCTTCAACAATTAAATCATAGATTGGTTTAAGGTGCATATCCCAAATCCAACTATAAATGTTCTTAGAGTTTTCTTTCTTATCAATTTCAGATACAATCTTAGGTGCAGTTGCTCTATAACGACCAAAAGATGCAGTAAATGTTGGTAAGACAGTAAACATATAGTCTCTCCAATCTTCAAATACTTTCAAACCCTTTTCACCTAACGCCTGAGTAGCTGCAGTGGCAATATAAGAACCACCACCTCCAGAATCACCTCCACCAGAGTCTCCACTATCTCCACTATCATCCCAACTAAATCCTGCTGCACTAGAATCCCATTCAGATGTTCCGATACCAGTTTCTTCTTGTGCCTCTTCTACAGAACCCCAATCTGCAGTATCCCAAGTATATCCACCAGCAGTCTCTGTAATTGTTCCTCTGTCATCTGCAACTACATATTCTTGTGTAGTAGGTACAGGTGTAGCTGGAACTGATTTATCTATTACTGTAGGACCAAAACCATCAGTAAGAATACCTCCAGTTAAATTAGCCATAGTATTCCAAGGATTATAATCTAAAGGAGTTCCTGATTGTATATTGGCAAATTGTTGTTCTATAGCCGCAAAATGTTCAGGTGAACCTTCTCCAAACATTGAAGCTACATCTGCTTCGTATTGAGAACCAAAACCAGAGAACATACCACCAGATAAACTTGCCTGAGCATCACTGATAGGAGCACCAAAATAAGTAGTACCTCCTTTATACCAATCAAATGTTTGATTAGCCTCACCAGTTAAATCACCTAAAGGATTAATGCCATAACCTAATTCCATCAAAGAACCACCAAAAGGTATTCCCATCATTCCTAATAAACCACTAGCAATACCTCTTTCTGTTCTAGAAGCATTTAGATAGTCTTGTAATGATTGATATTCATCTATAGCAGTACCAGCATCACTAAAAGAATCTCCTCCACCAACACCGCCTACATAACCAGCAGTTCCAGTTGCAGGAGAAGTTACAGGAGCAGGTGTCTCTGGAATAATCCCAGCACCAGGTAGACTAGGCATACCAAAATTCATATCTCCTATTCCAGATACTGTATCACCTCCGAATTGAGCACCAGTATAACCACTACTAGAACCACTTATTGCCTTAGCTAATTGAGATAAAGGGTCTGCAGTTACACCTCTAGTACCTGAGAATGGAGATACAGGAGCTTGTGGTTGAAAGACTCTCTCAACTTTAGGGTCTGCGTATTCTTGTGATAAGCTTAAGTCAGACGAAAAGAAAGGCATTTAGTTATCTCCTTTTGTTAGTAGTTTTGTGATAGAGTACAGAACATTGAAGTTCCATCTGATACACAATCTAAGACATCAACTGCACCACTACCAGAAGTAGCAGTATATGTAGCACCACCTGGAAGATAGAAACTACTAGATAGTGACATAGTATATGCACCAGTATTCTTAATGATAAACTTTGCTTTGTTACCAGAAACTTGGTTAGACACACCTAACTCCCATCCACTACTATTAATTGTAACTACAAATACATCTGAATCTAAAAGATTAGCAGTTTGGTCTGCAGTCATAGAAATATCCACACCAGCTGTAGGATGTGCTTTAGTAAATGTTTGAGCTGCACTTAATACAGCAACTGTATGTCCATCTACTGTGGCATTCTCACCACTAACTGTTAAATCATTACAACTGAAGTTCTCAGCTGTGTCTCCGTTTAAATCTGCTTTAGAGTTAAGTGCAGTTCTTACTGCAACAAACTCAGTATTGAAATCATCACCTGAAATAACTTTAGCTGGAGATGAATCTGGTAGTGCATCTTTCCCTGCCCAGTTAACTTGTATAGTATAATTTGACATTAGTACATTTTCCCTTGTTTATAAAATAAAGTTATAGATTGTAGTGTAGTCCTATATCCATTAGTTACACCATCCATCTCAAATCTAAGATATTTAGCTGAACCTCTTAAAGGTATGCTTACTTCTTTTAGACCTCTAATTGGAGCAAACTTAGCTGCACCAAATAATGAACTAGAAGCACCCCACTTATAGACAGTACCACTTAAAGGAGCATTAACTTTAAATGTCTGTTGTGTAGAAGCAGCTAATTCAAAATCCTTAAATGCTTTAATACCTACATCAGTTCCAGAACCTCCAGAAAGGACCATAGAGATTTTCTTTAGGATAGAAGATACTGAACCTTGACCTAAGTCTAAAACTGCAGTTGAAAATGAACCTGTGAACGGAGTATCATTAAAATCAGTACCATCATAGGTAACTTCAAAGTATCCGTCGTATATACATATGTTACCAGATTCTTCCCCAAAAAGCAACCCATATGTATTAGAATAAGCGAAACTAATTGGTTCTCTGTCTCCTTCAAAATACCATTTAGTGATTCTAGGAGTTCCTCTAGGAGTTATATAAGTTAAGTCAAATACATAAGTTACATTTATGTCTGTAAAAGACAACAAATATAGACCTTCATTTAAGACATATACGGACCTAACATCTTGACTGTTTTGAGTATGAGCAATAATCTCATCATTCACAGTTACAGAAATCTCTTTCAGTGGTAACTTATCGTATTGTGCAGTTCTATATAGAGACCTTACACCAGTATCAGACAAGAAATAGATGTCATTACCAATAGATTGAATAGAATCTCTAAAAACAGCACCAATACCATTAATAACCTCGTCTAGATATATATTAGATACATCTGCAGGATTATTATATAGAGCAATATTCTTCTTACCAAAAATAGCTAATTTACCACCGAAGTTGTGGATAGCTACAATCTCATCATTACCCCAGACATATTTTAAATCGATATATCCAGCATCACCTTGGTTGAATGATGGTGGGTCTTCAATCTGTGAGTAATATAGAATAGTATTACTTTCACTGACACCACCTACCCATAATCTACCAAAAGCACCTAGACCACAACTAGGGTCAAATGTAGTAACACCAGCAGGTTTAGAGTAAGTAGATTCATCAGATAATAAACCCCAGGTAGAGCCGTCTAAGAATAAAGGAGCTTCACCACCTTGTACTGCAACTAAACCTTCTTGTATCTCACAGAACTGCCAGTGGTCATTAGTAGCACCAGTATTAAAACCATTGATAAAAGAATTATCTGGGTCACTTAAATCAATCTCATACATATATGAACCAGCTGCAGCATATATAGTATCTGTAGGTGTATGTTCGTATAGAGAACCTATGTGGTCACCTCCACCGACTGCATCTGTCTTCTGATAGAGACCTTTTCTGAATGTAATACGGTTACCTTCAGTATAGACAATATTATCTGCTTTAGTTAACCATTCTGGGTCTAGAGCAGTAGGGTGTGTCTGAGTATCTAGACCATTAATACCGATGGTATCTAGAACTGCTGCATTTAGATTCTTACTAAACAACATACCAGTCTCTCTCGTACTCAAAGTTTCCAGCATCTAACTGAACTGCTTGTAGTAGAGAATCTCTAGCTTCTGCAGCTACAGCACTGTATTGTGTTCCTCCATCTTCACCTCTTTCAGCTATCGCTCTAGCCCAAGCACCTAAGATAACTGGTTGAGAAGGTATTCTTAATATCTGTGCTGCTTGTTTTAAATCATTCTGAGCACCTACTATGTTTACTGAGACAATATTATTAGCTACACTAGAATCAGGTATAGGATAAAAATCTATATTGAAGTCTGGTTCTCTACCAGTACCTGCTTGTGAAAGACCATTCAGAGCATAACCTGTAGGTTCACCTGTCGATACTTTAGAAGTAGGGAACATTCTATCATTGATATAGTCATTAGTTAATTGTTTTAATTGTGTACCAGTTGTCTTATTTCTGACATCTAATATTCTGAAAGAGACACCAGCACCTCTTAGTGCATCACCAAGTGTATACTGCATATTACCATCTCTTAATCTGATATTGAATGTTTCTCTGAGTGCATTCCAATCGTGATAACTCTCTACATTCTTCTTAGCATCATTAACTAGTTCACCTATAAGTTTTTGATATGGTGTTACTGTAGAATCATTAATATTACCAGACCAATCAGAGTCAATAGTATCTTCTCTTAGTCTTAATAATACACTGTTGATTAATTCTCTATAAGTCACTATTTTCTCCTTTTACTCGCTAAGTAACCTGCATATGCTTTATTAGCTGCCATCTTAGTCTTATACATACACTTACCTGTCTTACCTATCTTATAACCTTTAGGACATTTATATACTGGCATTATTTCTTTTTCCTAATTACTTTATGACAACTATTACCTTTACCTCTTCTATATCCTTTCCAACAAGCCTTACCGTGTGTGCCTTTCTTCTTTTGATATGCCATTAGCACCTCCATCTACGTCTTGCTTGACGTATTCTTGAATTAGGATTGTTTCTAGTCTTAGCTGAACTTCTCTTAAGCTGACCTAAAGACCTAGCACAATATGACTTACGTCTAGCCGCCCTAGCTTTACTAGGTTTCTTTTCCGTTACAGCTGTTTGTAGTTTACTCCCAGGATTAGCTCTACGATATGCGGCTACTCCTTTCTTAGTCATTCCAGCACCAGATTTAGTCTTACGATAATTACCACCTGTTCCAGTGGTTCTTCGTATCGGCTTAGTCTTTCTTTTTGTTGTTGGCATTACAGACTTAACGGGTTGACATTCCTGTTATCGAACTTATCTTCTGCTTTCATAACATCCTTCTCAAGTCTCGAAATATTCGATTCTACGGACTTTATTCTTTCCTTAATACTTATGATAGCATCTGAGTTTGCAGTGACTCTACCAGACATAGGTGCATCATCGTATGCTGGAGTCTTATCGTGTGCTTGTGATTGTAGTGCAGAGATAGAACCTTGCATACCTTGATACTCTTGCCAGAATAATGTGCCTGACCAAGCGATACCAGCTACTGCTACTGCAATAGTAACAATCCACTGTGCAGACATCTTCTTACCTGCTAGTGCTTCCTTAATAAAATTTAGTATTGCTTCCATACCAGTCTGTCTCTCCGTAGAATTGTGGTTTGTTGAATTGTAATGTATCTGCTAAGTTAATCTGGTCTTCATATATATCTTTATCATCATAGAAGTCCATCTCATTTAATTGTAGTGTATCTATTAAGTCTATACCACCTGCTGCTAGTACATCGACCCCGATAGAACCCCCGACAAATAAAGACTCAGTACCAATACTAGGTACGCTGTTACTAGAGGTTTGCACAAGTTCAACTGTTCGCATCGCTGTCTTAGTTTGCACTTCATTTTTCTTACTTACCTTCTTTTTGTTTGTTTGTTTATTTTCTTTCTTACTTGTTTGTCTCTGTGTCTTAGCTGGTGTCTTACTAACTGGTTGTTGCACGACTGACACAGGTTGATTAACAACTGGAGTATTCTCTGGTACATCTACTTTTACTACCTCTACTTTAATCTCATCTATCTTAGGTACACCATTAGCATCTAAGTCATATTTAATATCTGTTACTTTAGCTATGTCGTAGACTGGGTCTGTAATTAAATCTAGTGGTATCTCTTGATAGTCATAGGTCATATATATGTCACCTATTCTTATATCATCTGTACCATTCCAATCACTAGAACCTGCTATACCCATCCATAACTCTTTAGCACGACTCAACTTTTCCATATCGTTATAGACTCTATCAATACTTATCCACTCGTTAGTAGTGATATTG
>Ga0255764_10000396_pt1 | contig 38867 bp, 9 predicted proteins | sample 071ome_30_FD_179964 | JGI IMG/M metagenome (GOLD analysis project Ga0255764, IMG submission 179964) | Coastal salt marsh microbial communities from the Groves Creek Marsh, Skidaway Island, Georgia - 071406AT metaG (version 2) | ecosystem: Environmental > Aquatic > Marine > Intertidal zone > Salt... | reverse complement strand
TCTCACCAGAAGAGGTAAGTACCACCAGGCGGTTCTAAGAATTGAACGGGGAAGCCAGCTGATTTTCAAGTTTACACTTGGTAATTGGGACAGCGTCGAACAGGGTAAACGGTTTCATGAAGTCTCCAATCGACACATTAATGTGGAAGGTGATGAAGAATTTCATCTGGTGATTCACAATTTCGCCGGCTATGAAAGTGATTCGCAAGAACACACCCGAGTGGGAGATTTTGAGTTCCTGAGGGCTTTTGAATCCAAAATTCTTGGCAACAAACGTCAAATTGCTATTTATCTTCCACCGGCTTACAAAGCCAAACCAAAAAAGAAATTTCCCGTCCTCTACATGCATGATGGCAACAACCTGTTTGATCAGGCCACTGCTTTCATGGGAGTGGAATGGGAAGTGGATGAAACCGCCCAAGCCCTGATTGAAAATGGTTTTATGGATGACGCGATTATCGTTGGAGTTGCCAATACCATGGCTCGAATGGACGAGTACACGCCGTGCGAATCAACTCAATACGGGGGAGGTCGAGGAGATGATTACCTGCGATTTCTCTCTGATGAGTTGATGCCTGTCATCAATCGAAAATTCCGCACTAAAACAGGTCCAAAAAATACGGGAATCATGGGCTCGAGTCTGGGTGGTTTGATCAGCTTGTATGCTGCTTTTAGAAAACCTGAAGTCTTTGGATTGATTGGCTCTATCTCCCCCTCCCTTTGGTGGGCTGATCGCTACATGGCCAATGAGTTTGTACCGAGCCAGAAGAAGCCTGAAGTTAAAATCTGGATGGACATGGGGACACGTGAAGGTATGAGTCGCGATGGCGTGAGTCAGGCTCTTAAAGACACAAGAGAAATGAGTAAGATTCTCGAGAAGATGGGATTTAATCAGGGAGAAGACCTGTTTTACTTTGAACACAAGGGAGCAGCCCACGATGAGGCTTCCTGGTCCAGCCGGATTCACATGCCTTTGTTGTACTTTTTTGGGAAGCCAAACGTAGCCATCGAGCTGCAGCCACCATTTGGCTCCAGGTAGATATCAGCGATTCAGTACTGAGCTCACATTCCAGGCACGATTACCTGTGATTGCTGGCCCCACAGTCGAGTCCGCGACCAAATCAGCCAATGAGACAATCTCGTCGCCCAGACGAGCTTTATCACTGACCCAGCGCACTCCCTGACTGTAATCAGCATAGTTGGAGTGGTGTACAGTACTGACGGGCTGAATTGGATCTCCAGCGGAGCGGTGCCAGCCATAAATAGCGATCTTACCTGGGCGGGAGAGCAATCGATCACTCAAAACAACATCTTTCTTGTGACCGGCTATAAAACCCTGTCTGGAACCCAATTGTGAATCAATGGTCGCATCATGCTCAGCAATGTATCGAGTAGTTTCCATCTGATTATTGGGAGTCTTGAGAGAAGGCGTTAACTTGATATCAGCCTGCACATAGGCCGCATCTACAATTGCTTTTGTAGGAAGAACCATGTTTGTGCGCTGAAAAAGGCTGGAAATCGCGCTCATCCCCAAAGGAAAGCGCACTGAATCCTGATTGGACCCAACAGACAGATAGTCCGAGGAAACACAAAGGGTCAACTGTCCACGAGGCGTACTGATCGTCACTTCCTCCAGGGCTCGAAACGAGTCCGGGATGTTCCCGGCCAGAACCTGTTCAATTACTTTTTGATCTCTTGAGGTGCCGTTCTCATTTTGAAGTCTGGCAACTATTTGAGACCCGCTTTCTGCAGAACGTGGACGTGCGGGGAGATTCATTTTAATTCCATCGGTTGAGCAAAATGAACTTCCCGGAGTCTCGTGACTGAAGTGAGGCGCTTCTTCCTCATGGTCAAAATCTGTTAATCCTCCAAAACCAAGGGTGTCTGCAGAACCAGATGGACCCTCTTCTTCCTCATCAGCAGGTGAAAGATCTGGACTGGATTCAGCTGCAGTCGGATTTCTCACTACGGGTGTTTCATCTCTTACCACCGGGGCAGGCTCTTCCCTTCTGCCAGAGTCCGGGTCTGGATCTGACATTGTACGAACATCGGCCAGTGGGTCAGAAGGAGGTTCTTCCGGAATAAAGGCAGACGAAGGAGGAGCCGTTTCAACCGAGTTCACTACCTCTGCAGGAGAAGAGTTCTCCTCCCCTTTCTTGTCCTTGTTACAGGCGGTTAGAGCCAATAAAACCAGGGCACAAAATGTAACTTTGAGAATCGTATTGGGCATCTATACTCCACAATCAATAAACTACCTTGTACAGATCAACTACGAAAATGACCCCATAATGTTCCCTTGAAAAATAAATTTGATCCGAGTTTTCCGTGGAAATCAACCAAGACTAAATCCAGCTTGTCTTTCCGCCGAAATAATGACAAAATACATCCAAATTTGCATTGTTTTGTTTGAATTAGTCTGGATACCCTTATGAATAAAGCTAAACTTCTTCTAGTTACAACACTAAGCTGTCTCATTTACACGCATTCTGCCCAGGAATCTCCATCCTCGCAAAGCGGTAACTTCCAAAGCCAGGTTATAGTTGGAGGCAGTCTTCAAAAAGCCCAGTACAATGTAGTTCGGTCTCAGCGAAGCTGGTTCGATCGAGAAAACTACTCTCAAAAGTCGGGTGTGGTTCAAAATGTAGTGAGTCCCAATACCATCCATGTGCAAACTGCAAACCGTCTGGAGGAGTTTCAACTGATAGGCCTGATGGACATCTCCCATGAATTTAACGCGAACCTTCGTCAGCAGATTGTTGATTCTATGGAGCAGAGATTAATTGGCAGAAAAGTCATGCTTCATCAACCAAGGGATTACCAGAGAAAAAATCTTCATCACAATCACGTTTATCTGATGCAGGGAAGCAATTTCATCAACTCTCAACTTCTTAAGGAAGGCTTGGGAATCCTGACCACAAATCACAAAATTGACCCCTTTCTTAAAAGCCATTTCCAAAAAATGATGGAATCTGCTTCCAGAGAAGGACTGGGTCTATGGTATGCCAACCAGAACGAGACTCAAGCGGAATCCAAAGTCTCCAGGAGAAAGTAACTCAGGGAGTACTTTCAGTTCTTGAATAACAAGAGCAGAGTGCATTTCAGCTCTTGGCAAATCAAGCCACGAATAACTTTCGGCTTCTGCCAAATCAGGTCACGGATGATTTTCAGTTCACCCCGAAGCAATACAAGATTACTTTGCGCTTCCGGCAAACTAGATCAGGGAATGCTGATTGTTCCTGAGAAGTTGCGGGGCATGTTGTTGAAGAACTGAAGTCTCATGGAACTTCCATTCAAAAACCGGGCTTGCCCCTGAATCTGGGTGATTCTTCCCCAACTCCCGGTAAAACTGGCCTGCTCTTCCAGTGGAGTCAGGAGAATTCGAAAAGACTGGGCACTGGAGTTACCCTCACAGTCTCCATTTGCCGATGGCCCCTGAATCTTCAATGAACAAATCTGTCCATCCAGTGACTGAACCGAACTGTAGGCTGAATATTGAGCACTCAGGCGATACAAAGTCCCATCCTCCCCCTTGATATCCCCTTGAAGAGTATGAAGGTGAAAAAGACGAAAGGCCGAGGAAGGTACGGAGGCATAGCTAAGATTGTTGGGCTCAGTGTGCGGTGAGCACCCCCAAAACCATACCAAGGCCAGCACAGAACACATACAAACTACCAATCTAATCATGTCTCTGTTGTCGGAAATTTGTGCAAATCAGGACTCAATTTGAAAAGAATCTGTGCGCTGATTTTAGGCGGGGCAATCAAATTTTGGTCTGGAACTGCATAACTGTATGAGTTGTTCTGCAAGGCTCACCGTGACAAAAGAGAATCCTGCCTGGGTACGGGGTGCATCAATCAGATTCAATACGAGAATGTTGAATTACTAAACTGCGTGGGAGAGTCACAGTATCTATTAAATGACCTCTGGATTCTCAATTGAGGGTGGATCGTCTCAACCAAACTAGAAATTGATTAAATCCTGAAGATCTTTTTGATTCCCCAGCGACTTCAAGCCCCGCAGGCCACCAAGCCCTTTGAGTGACTCGAGACCCTGAATGCCCGATCCCCCGCTTTGAGTGTTAAGCATTTGAAACAGACCTTGAATTTGATTGAGTTGTTGCTGGTACTGCTGTTGTTGCCCCTGCTTGGCAGGCTGTAACTGACGCAGGGTCTGCATCAAACTCTGTTGAAACTGGGGAGATTTCATTTGCTGCATCAATTGCTGCACCTGGGGATTGGATTGAAGCTGTGTAAAGTCCTGAGCACTGATGGATTTGTTTTGAAACTGCATTAGACTTTGAGCACCACCACCCTGAAGCATGGAACGAATCATTCCCAATTTTTGCATCGGGTCACCTTCACCGAGACTATTGAGTGCTGCCTGAGCATCCTGCTGCTCGTTTCCTCCCTTGAATACAAAAGTTGGGGTTTTGGACTCTTTCTTTTTGCTTCGAGTCACTTTCTCTAACTCCGAGTCACTGAATCTGTAAGTGGGGGTTGTTTTCGCAGCGCCGGAATCATCTTTCCACTGCTTTACATCACTGAGTGACTCCCCGCAATTATAGCAATAGCGAAACTTGGCATGATTCTTAGCACCGCAATCCGGACAATGAAGAGCCAGACTGATACCTACACTTATCAAAAACACTGCAATCAATAGAATTCTTTTCATACCTATATTGTACGATTCTGGGAGCTGACTGGCAATGTGAAGATGTACAGACCAATCTTGAGAAGCTTTATTCCTTCTTACCAAAGTCGGGAAGAATCTCTCGAATAGAGCGCAAAGAAGAGCTCTGAAATGAGCAACTCTCAAAATAGGCCCGATCCAGATCCAGTGAGCCCGAAAAATCCACCTCGTAGAAGATACAATCGCGAAACAATGTCCGGGAGAATCTTGAATCCAGGAAGGAGCAGTGACTGAACTCACAATTGTGAAACTGCAAAAAGGACAGATCCCTGCCAGCAAACAGGCACCGTGAAAACTTGCAGGAATGGAATCTGGGAAAAAGATTCTGCTCGTAACTTTCACTGCAGTAAAAGTCCGTCTGGGAAAAATCCAGATTTCTCAAAATCGTCTTTTGAAAGCGAGTCTTGGACAAAAGTGAATCTTGAAGCTGACAACTCTCCAAACTACAATCATTGAAGCGTGCCCCGGAGAGATTGCACTTCTGTATGGTCGCAAAATTCAACTCACTACGAGTCCACTCTGAGTATTGAAGTTCACATTCTGTAAAACTGGTATAAGCCAATACAGTTTCCTGAATCCGTGAATCCCGAAAATCAACAGTATGAAAATGAGCTCGAAGTAACTGTGAGGACTCCAACTGTAGCCTTTTGAAGGAGCTAGCTTCCAGATTCAAGTCTGTCAAAGAAGTTCCCAGTAGATTGAATCCGTCACCAGACTCCTCGGATTCCAGCTCTGTAACTCCAAGTTCATCCTTGACCAGATCCAAATGCCAGTAGCAGAACTTTCCTGATGACGAAGTGCTTGAATCATCCATCACAGAGCGGGGACATGCGCCTGTATCCGGATGATAAAATTGACATGGTTTAAAGGAGTCCATCGCTAAATTTTATCACTCCTGCACACACCGAACCAGATTTCGAAAATCATTTCCAGCGAGAAGTGCTCATGCTAAATTTGTATTTATGAATCATCCGTCAGAGAAGAAAAAAGTTCTGATCATAGGACCAAATCTTACCCTGCAACAGGTCCATCATATGCCATCTATTGGATATGATTCGGTGAACAGAGCCACCTCAACCAAAAGTTTTGCCAGCGGAAAGGGCAGCAATGTGGCCCGGGCTGTGCGCCAACTTGGCCAGGAAAGCACTCTACTCAGTTTTGTTGGCTCGGGGGTTGGAGAAATTCTTGTCGGGAAATTAATAGAGGAAGGAATCAAGTTTCATTCAGTCCCAATGAAATCCATGGTTAGAATCAGTTCTACTATTTTTGATGAGCAATTGAGCGCCATCACAGAAGTGATCGCCCAGTCTCCATCCATTAGCGCAGAAGAAGAAGAGACTTATTTTCAAAATGCGATGAGCTTGATTCAATCCGATGACTTCGACAATCTTGTGATCACAGGCAAGAGCCCAATGTTAGTGGGTCGGGCCCCGGTTACTGAGCGCATATTACGAGATCTCAAAGTCACAAAGAAACCCGTCTTGATTGACCTCACAGAAGATTTTCTTTCAACCCTCGATTTTCAACCGAACTGGTTATTAAAAGTCAACGTGGATGAGTTCGACCGGTTATATAAAAGCTGGTTGGAGTCCGGAATGGATCTACCTTCCCCGGATGACATTCCTGGCCCAGAGCTTGATGAGATGGTGCAGGCCGCCCCGATTGCTCGACTTTGCGTTACCGATAGCGACTGTACGGCATACATCAAATGGGACGGGAATATTCACAATGTCACACCTGAATTTCTTGAAAACCACGAGATTGTAAATACCATTGGAGCTGGAGATGTTGCCTGTGCAGCCCTGAGTATATTCCTTACACTGGAGGAGTCTCCTGGTGTTGCTCTTGAAAAGGCTTTGCGTTACGCTAGTGCATCTTGCAAAACAATATTACCGGGAGATTTCCTGAATCATGAAAGTCCTATGCTATAACATCCTCAGAGGTGGTCAGTTTGAAGCTGGCAATCGTCTTGGAGAGATCATTTCCTTCATTCAAGATCAAAAACCAACTATTGCAGCTCTCTTTGAGTGTGATCAGTTTGAAGCCAATGATTTCAAAATTGCGAAACTCTTCAAAAAAGAGCTTAATATGAAGCTCTTTTTGCAACAGGCAAGATCAAAGAGCCATATAGCGTTGCTGTACCACGAGGATCTTGTTCTTGAGCGAGCATTCACCTTTGATCGCTTTTTGTATCATGGTCTTCTCGCCGCAGATTTCGACTATCACGGAGAAAAGTTCAGGATTGTGGCTGCTCACCTGAATCCATACTCAGCCGAGCTTCGATTGATTGAAGCACAAATTCTGACTCAATTGGCCCTCAGAGCAGAAAACAGTCTGATTGTTGGTGACTTCAACTGCCCTCCTCCTCATGAGCCGCTGGACATTACACAATTCAAGAAGACATTTCAGGCCAGAGTGAGCAACGAAAAGAAAGAGCTCGACACTCGCTCTGTGGAACACATTCTCAATAATGGATTTGCGGATTTGTGGTTTAGTCATCATCCGGACAAGAGTCAGGGAACTTATCCCACCTCGCTTGGCGAAAAAGACAAGGAATATTTGCACAGTCTGCGAATTGACTACTTCTTTGGAAGTGAATACTTCAAAGAGCACTGCAAAAGTTGCTCAATTCTGGATCATGAGCCTCTGAGCAAAGTTTCGGACCACTTTCCCATCGTCGCTGATTTTAATATTCCATGCTGAAAATCATCAAGTCACCTGGAGTATTGATAACTTTACTGGCTCTGGGAGCTGCCTGGTACTTCTTCAATCAGGAACCAGTCACTTTCAAGAGCCAGTTTAAAAAGAAGTTCTCCAATTCTTTTGACAGTCAAACGCACTACTTCAAGAACCTGAAGTTTTTGCAGGGTGAGTGGAAAGTTTCACCCACAGCGCAGTATAAACCCATTTTCGTTTTTCGTTTTGAGCATTGGAATCCAGCAAGCCTCAAAGCCATTCCTTTCTTCAATGTCATTCAGAAAAAGTATTCAGACAGACTTGAGATTCTCGGTATCACAAGCAACGACAGCCCCGGATTGAGAGAGCTTCTCGATTCACGATTTCGTTTTCCCGTGGCCCATGACCCCCAGCAAAGAATCGATTTATTCTTCAGTATCAAGAAGATTCCTTTTTTCTGTTTGGTCAGCCCCGAGGGAACCGTTTTCTATGAGGGCACGAGAATCGACGAGAAACTCCTGAGTGAAGGCCTTCTGCTGGTTCGACGAGAAAAGTATCGCTAAAGAAAGTTAGATACGAGCTCCTGACCACTAATCAAGGCTTAAAATCCAGGGCCGCTGTGTACAAGAGAAGTTTGATACACCCTTACAGCTTACCTAACCCAGGCTCTGATACAACAGCACCTGACAAGAATCCCGGGTCCAATTCAACTCAAGCTTGATTTTCAAAAACATTGCAACCCTGTCTGTGTACCCACAGGAACACAAAATTGATGGTACAAGCCTTGTTACTGTCTCATCGTGCATAAGCTGTTTTTTCTTATCTCGTTCCTGTTCTGCTTCGGATATGTGCATGCATCTGACGGCTTGATTCAGACGATTAACTACCAGGGGTATCTGCAGGATGTAGAATCAGGGGCACCTGTCAATGGCACCTTTTCCATGACCTTTTACATTCATCCTGCAGGTCAGTTTCCACCTTTTGATACGACTGCAGAAGATATGTGGTTTGAGTTTTATGAGAAAGTTACCGTCAAGGATGGAGTCTTTTATCAACGGTTGGGAGTCATCAATTCCATGGAGCGGGGAATTTTCCGTTCGGTGAACCCAAAGGAACTTACAATAAAAATCGTACCTTTTGGTACAGTGGACAACAACACCAATCGAAGCTATCTGGGCCCCATGAGTATCGACGGAAATGCATATTCCGTCAGCACAGTTGCCAAAAAAGGTGCCGACACCAAGGAGGGAACTCTCAAAATCATCCCGTTCAATGGTTCCCAGCCCTCAGACGTAATTGCCCTTCTTGAAGTGAACTCTCCACAAAGTCCCAATGCATTTCATAATGTGGATATTAGTTACACCAAAGGCGGTGAAGGTATCTTCAACAAGGGAAAAGGACTTGTGATTCGCTATCCCGAGGCTATGACCTACTTTGAGTATCAACCTCAAACATCTCCCGAAAATGCCCCTTGGGGAAAAATTCTGTTCAATGAACTGGGAACAGGTCAAAGAGCGAGCCCCACTTTGGACCTGAACAACGAATATGAAGATGTCTCTGTCTACATAGAAAACGGTATTTTCAGAATGTGTCCCCAGGGTGATAATGAATGTAAGTCGGGTGGAGCATTGACCATCAAACCGATACCAAGATTTCCTAGTAGTCCCGGAGAGTCGGTCGATTGGGGTCGAGGGGATCTGGAGGCACAAAATGCAAACGTCTCAGGTGATATCCGCGTAAACAGCCTTCAGGTTATTCCCGGCGTAAACTCCGGTTCGGGAACCATTCTGGGTGCCAACTTGCAGTATTGTGATAATGAAAGTTTGGATTGTACCTCCAGCACCGCCCTGTTTGGTGATTATGTCATTGATCCCTACCCTTCCAACGTTGCCGAGAAAAAATCGAGTAAAATTAATGCACTGGAAATTGCCAGCTATGAATACGACTCTACTGCTTTTGGCCTCGGAGGGAATCGACCTCCTCAAAATGAGGAAGAGCGTGGAGAACTGAAGATTGAAGGCCCCAACGATACGGCAGCACCAGCATCCATTTTCCTCTCGGGTTCTGATTCCATCGTTCAAACTCCCAGGTTAATCTCCCCTTACCCTAGCAAAACCAAGTATGTGGACTACAAGATTGCTCCTGGTGGAATCTCGGTCCTGGATTCTGCGGTTTTGATCACCAACGACTCCATCAACATAGATCCGGATAATCCAGAGAGAGAATACGGCAGCGTGGATGAAACCAATGCAGCAAAGGCCCCTTTAAATCAGTACAGCGCTTTTGATCTTGTGGCTACAGCTCCACTCTGTGTGCGTGGGCAGGGCCAGTGTAATGACGAGTATTGTATGGCACTGAGGGAAAACTATTGTGATGATTTTGGGACAACTGACAAGTATTACGATATCGACCCTTGTCAGGGAGTCCAGTACACGGGACTACGAGGCTATCGACTTCATTGTTTACAAACCCTCGAGTCCGATCACCCCAATTTTCAGGCTGTCTCCTCAAATCCGAGCGCTGGAAAGAAGTACTTCACAGTAAATCACAAGCACTCCATACTCGAAGATGCTACTCCTGAAGCGATTGTTGACATTATCAATGCAGCTCCAGACGATCTCTTCATCAGAAAGCATATCCTTCCCAGAGACGCTGTGAACCTCACGGTAAAAACCACTTTGACAGGGGTCAACGCCTTTACAGAAGTTTGGGCCGCTCACCGTATCGTCGCAGCTCACAGAGTTGCCAGACCCGGGGTAGCAGCTCCATCGGTGGAAAGTGACTTCTATCGGGTGGACGCTTACATGGGATCGCAAGATGTGAAATCAGGAGCCTTTCTTGAAATTGGTTCTCTGAGAACGGACGTAAAGTCCATCGGTTTTTACAATACCCTCTCCAGTACCATTGGAATGGATCTATATGCCAAAAGTGGACGCTTTGATCAACTGGTAGATATAGGTCGCCACGTCAAATCGAATAAGGATTTCTTTGTAACTGAAAAGAGTGGCACTATCGGCGGAAACCTGACTCTCCCCGAACCCGGAAACAGTACTACACCACTTTTCTACCACCGTGGACCTGTAGTCGTCGCGCAAGAGATTGAAATGAACGGAGTCGTGGGTGGAACAAGAGATGTGGTCGGCATCACAGAAATGCATTCCACCCAGTACACAGACTACAATAACTCCAATTACTATATCAATCCCGACGAAACCAGTATCATTAAATCTCTGGTTGTCACCGGTCCAATCACTGTTTTTAGTGAAACCAAATTTGGCAAATCCCTCTTTCTGGCGAATGATCTCAATGTTGAAGAAGATCTAACGGTGGGAAGTAGTACCATAACGGCAAGCGTTTTTTCCGATATTGACAATCCAGCTTTTTACGTCGACCCCGAGAACACCTCAAGAATTAATGACCTCATCATCGCTCGCTTGCTTGATATCAAGGGAGACCTGTTCATTAATGCCAATTTGAACATCGATGGAACCCTAGAAGTTCAACGAAATTTCATTGGTCAGCGTAACCTCTTCGTCAATAATGCCGAGGGTTCGGTTCAGTCCAAGCAAGTTTTTGATTTCTCTCAACCTCAATACGAACTAGACCCCAGCGATATGACCCGACTTCGCAATCTGCATTTGATTGATAATCCTCCAGGGTCCTTGTCAGGAGGACATTTGACAGTGGATGGGAATGTCACCCTGAGTCGGGCAATCACTCACCAAGGCGATGCCAGAATCGATGGAACCTATACCTCTCAAACAGACATCCAGATGCCACGAATCCTGGATGTGGACAATGTCAATTACCTGCTTGACCCCAACGGCACCTCCATTCTCAAAAATCTCGATATGACCGTCAGCTATACAAATACTGGTCTGACCTCTTTTCACAATGATTTACAGATCAATCAAAATCTGGTCTCAGATGACAGTGTGGAAGTGCTTGGTAGTCTCAGCGTGGTTCGCGACTTCGTCTACTTCTCCCGAACCCAGGTGTTTACAGCGACTGGCCCCAGAACATTTCATGTGGATTATGACGGAAACCTCAGTGCACGCTCTTTGAGGCTAAGCTCCGACCTGAAGCTGGATGATCTTTATACTGAAGGTAGCTTGTTAGTCTACGGAGGTGATATCGTATTCAACGCTGACACCAGCATGGATCGCTTTGCAATCGAAACCCATTCCCTGATCAGCATGAACATCAGTACTCCCCTCACCTACTTCACTATCGATCCTTTCGGACACACCATCACCCGCAATGAAGTCTCCTACAAGGGCAAGTTGAGAGTGGGTAACAAGCTCGACCTGACCACAGAAGCAGGAAACTTACTGGTCTTCTCTGACAGTTCTAACAGCCTGAGTACTGTTGTCATTGGGGTGCAGGGAGAAAAGGACCTGAAGATTTCCGGTCTGAGTTCCGATGAACTACAAGCGCAGACAGGTTGGTTCAGAAGATTTGAAGATCTTGATGACACCTCCAATCGTTATCTCGACCCCTCAAGCTATTCACAGCTTAACCAGCTTCAAATAGCGCACAGCCTTTCCTCCCAGTGGACTCTGACTGCAGTGCAGATGAGGGACTTGCAGAACAATTATATCGTCGATCCTTCTGTCCACAGTCATCTGGTTTCTCTGGAAGTTCTTGATGACACCACTTCCGAGCAAATCCTTGCCAAGTCCATCTTTATCGACTCTAGCAATCAAACTCCGGGAACCAGTCTGCTGGACTCAGTATCACTGACGATTCAAGACTCCCAAACAATAACCTACAACGGAAACTCCGAGTTCTACAATATGCTGCTTGCCCACGATAATAATGGAGGCTTGCGCATTGCTTCCTCTCTATCTACGGGAACCGGTATTGTTATGACTCCGGGAGATCTCTCCACTCTTATTGACGGGAGTAACGCAGATTATCTTCATCGTCACGATCTCGTAGGTGGTGTCCCCATCTACAATCTGGGAAGACAGGATATCGACAACTTCCTTCCGGATCCCACCACAGACCCGAGAAAGGCCCTGCACGGTCAAAACACTTACACTCGTGATGGACTGGTACTTTCTGTACGACCAGCCAATGATTCAGGAACCAAACCACTTTTTGGTGTGCTGGATGTTTCTGGTTCCGAGCAGTTCTCTGTCCACAGCTCAGGTAGTGTCTTTGCCAATCAGTTCATAGGCCGAGGGGATGAAGTCTCCAATATTTCCGGAGGCGGAACCACCTGGTCAGCTATTGTTGCCGGCTCCATTGCGACGGTAAAAGTTGCTGATGACAGTCTGGACTCGTCTCACTTTCAGTCCAATGTAATCCTCAATCGTCACATACAGGCTGGTGCCCTTAGCTCTCTGTTGTTTCAGGATGAGACTTTGCAAACTGCGGATCTCATGGACGCCCAGGTTTTTGCCCAGGATTTGGCCGATAACAGTGTTCTCAATACTCACATTGCCACGGGTCAAATTGACACTCGTGTCATTAGAGATGGTGCCATCCATGCTTATCATGTGATGACAGCCACGCTCTCAGGCTCCAAGATCATTGCGCAAACCATCACCGGTCGAGTGATTGGATATCAAGCAATTGATACAAGCAAGGTACAAGATGGTTCCGTCTTTGGAGCCTATGTAAGCTCGGATGCCATCGATAGCTCCAAGATCATCATCGACAGTTTGACCGGAGACAATTTTTCCGATCTTTCGATAGCCACATCGAAGATCCAGACAAACGCTGTGATCAATTCCAAGTTTGCCAGCCTGGCTGTAACCAATGCAGATTTCGCATCCGACTCGGTTACAAGTTCCAAGATAGCAACGAGTGGAATCCTCGCAGCCAGTATCAGTACCAATACTTTGTTAAACTCTGCCTTTGCCAATAACTCCATCAGCTATCATAAAATCGTTTCTCTTAGTGTTTTGGCGATTGATGTTCGCACTCACACTATTGCCCCTTCGGCTCAAAGTTCTCAACACAAAATTGCGGACTTTGCGATAGAGACCAGTAAAATACTCACTCAAAATATACTGGGAGAGCACTTTGTTCCTGACAATATCCTGCTCTCCCACATGGTCAATAATACGGTCACATCCACACAGATCACCTCTTACACGATCCTGACCGAAGACATCGCAAACAAAACCCTGCAAGGAGAAAAAATTCAGGATCTCACCATTGCCACAACCCAGATCAATGACGGAGTAATTCTGGCAATCAAGATCGATGACAAGGTTTTTGACTCTACAACTATTACAAAAGGATCTCTTACCAGTCGCTCCTTTGAAGATGCTTCCATAACGCTTTCAAAGGTGGCGGCTAACACGGTCTACAGTACACACATCAAGGACCTGAGCCTTCAGGATTTTGATTTCGCAGCCAACGAGCTTGTGGAGAGCAAATGGGCCTCCAACACCATCTCTTCTATAAAGGTCAACACAGCTGCCATCACCCTTGCAAAACTGGACACAGGTGCTGTGGAAAGTGCCGAAGTGGCCTTTCGCAATATCACCACAACTGCCATTGAACCTGCAGCAATTCTGACAGAACACATTCGCCCCCAGCAAATCACCACAAGTAAAATTGCCAGTTTGACTGTCACAGACGGAGATTTGGGAAATCTGCAAATCGATGCAAGAGTCGTCGCTCCCGATTCGCTTTACTCTACAAACATCATTGATCTGTCTATAGTATCTTCGCTCATACCAAGCTATATCCTCACCAGCAACCGCTTTCTTGCCAACTCGGTGACTGAATGGAAGATTGCCACCAACCAGCTCGATACCATCAAGTTTGCCCTGGTCAGTATTGTTGATGAAGACTTTGCCACAACTTCGGTCTTTCATTATCACATTGACACGGAAACCATTTCCAGTCGGGTGATTGGTGATGCGCAGGTTTTGACCACTCACCTCCTGGATGAAGCAGTGGTGAATCTCAAAGTTGCTCCCAACCAACTTGGTACCCGCGTAGTTATTCAAAACGGAATCGTTACTTCAGACATCAAGACCTGGACATTGACCAATTCGGATTTTGCTAACGATATCCTGACGGACTCTCATTTTGCCGGCGGTTCTGTGACTGACGGAAAAATTGCAAACAACAGTCTCGGCAGCAATGTTTGGGAGTCCTACACTCTGCGCGGATACCATGTGGTCCCACAAACAATCACATCAGCATCTCTTGAGAATGAATTGATTACATCCAGTAAAATCGCGCTGGACACTCTTTCAGGATTCCATATTGATGACCTGAGTCTCACTGATATTAAGTTGACCAGTACTGCACTCGTGAACCGTGTCTTCGCCAGCAGAATTGTCAGTTCACACAATGTAATCGATGAGTCTCTCCTTAGTCAGGACTTTGCAACCGGCAATTTACTCACAACCCATTTCGCAGATCGCCAGGTAGAAAGTATCGATTTTGATCTGGGATCTATCCTGACCACTCATATTCAGGACTTTACTCTGGAAAGTTCTGCTTTTGCGGCTAATTCAGTCACATCAGGCAAGATTTTGAGTAAGCCCTCCTACTCTACCGGCTTTCTTCAACTCAACGACTCCACGGAGCTGGCTACTCCTTATGATGTGATGCGTCTGCAATCAGGAAAGATTCTGGTTTTCAGTGCTGAAGGGATTTTTCGTTTTGATTCCATAAGCTCTTTTCGCTCACAAAGGGTTGGCTCCATAACCAGTGATGCTTCCCATTTCCAAACCATCGACAAGAAAGTCTGGGTGAGTTTTGGTGATGAGTTTCATGTGAGTGAATTTGAAGGAGAGCGTTTTTTGCACTCCTGGACCTTCCCCGAAACGATTGTTCAGTTCCGCTTTGAAGATGAATACAATGGTGTTTTGGTTACAGCCAGCAATGCCTATATCACGGAAGACGGAGGATACACCTTTCGCAGGGTCAGAACGGGAACCAACTTCGTGCATATGTTCTCCCGAAATCAGCTTGGCAATCTGTGGTTGATTCAACAGGATGGAAATTTGTTCTATACGGAGGACCGATTCGTCAACACCCAAACCAAGGGGCTGGCAGATGCCAATGATGCTAATTTTAATTTCTATATGATCAGTGATACGAACGGGATTTATCTGTCTGATAATGTGATGCGTACCAGTAATGACAACTGGGACAATGATTTTGCTACAAACGTACCCGTAACCTACAGTCCAACTGATTCCTTCATCGATACTGATGGAGACATTTCGATGGTGGATAATGCTGGTAGAGTCGTGAAGTACAATTTCGCTCTATTGAGCCAAAGTGATCAAACATTTGAGTATCTCGCACTAGTAATCACCAGAACTTCATCCCATCTCTTCGGTGAGAATAACCTGATCATGGTTTACACAGACGCTGGCGATACTTCCATCAAGATTGGATTGAGTACCGATACCGGAGCAAACTGGACACTCAAGGGTGTAGGCCAGGCTCAAGCAAATCTGGAACGTTACACCAGTATCCAAACGCCCGACGGGAGTAATCTGTTCGTAGTGCGCGGGAACAATTTGTATCGAAGCACAGACAATGGTCAGACTTTTAGTTCCCTAAGCAGAGCTGGAACAGCCCAGAGTTTTATCTCCAATGCATTTTTTGTGGACGGAAGTGATGGTTTCGCAGCCTTCAAGACGGTTGGCGTCAACACCTACACCATCAATTCCAGTGGAAATGGAGGGAACACCTGGTCTGCCTCAGCAGTTACTGGAACTACTCAGTTCAAATTCTATGCAGCCAGTGCCAACAATGTCTACGCCTTGCAGTTAGGCCAAACTTCCTACAGGGAGTCCACTGATGGATTTGGAGTCGTCGCTGTAACGGAAAACGGCGGATTTAACCTATATGATATCCAGGGCTCCGGTGGAACTGTTTACATGGTTGGTGATGGTGGGAACTTATTACGGGATACAAACCCTGGTTTATTCAATTCTTCTTCCAGCTACGTAGTTTCTGCGACGGTAAATTTCCGTGCTCTGGCAATCGCCGGTAGCGGATTTATGATCCTTGACAGCAGTAACCAGATACACAAGGTAACTTCCTGGAATGCCACAAGTACTGTTTTGGAAAACTACACTGCTGCAGGAACAGTTTATGACGTCTGTGCTCGCTCCCAAAACGAGGTCCTTGCAGTAGGTCAGGGCCAGGACACCAAAGTGAGCTATGATGGCGGGACTACCTGGTTCAAACTTCTCCCCGATCGTTATGACAGCACCCGCTTTACGGATTGTCAGTGGAGAGCTGACGAGAGCATCTATCTTTCCAGCCCGGACGGAGCCACTCTGGTTTACCGTATCGGAGAAGGTATTGAGGGTGAGAGACTCGCTGCTGCAAGTATTGATCAAGCCAAAATTATAGATGCCTTTGACAGCTCCCATTTCGTAGGAGACAGCTTTGAAGGAAGCAAACTCGATGATGACTCCCTTCATGAGTTGGCCTGGCAAACCAACTCCATAGTTACAGCCCAAATTGATAGTAATGCGGTCACTTCGGACAAAATGTCTGATGATATCGTCACTACCAGAGCCTTCCAGGATTACTCGATCACCAATGCCAAGATCGCTTACGAAGCCATTGACGGTGCCAGCAAAATTGATATTGATGTTCTTACCGGGGGGGATTTCTCCGAACTTGGTGGTATTGATTACATCCTGATTCAGACAGACAGCATTTCTTCCCGACTTTTTTCCACTACGGAAACCAACCGGCTGACAGATGCTGACTTTGGAGTTGGAGCCATTGGAACAGATGACCTTGATGACTTTACCTTCGACGGCTCGGTCATTGCATCCGGTGTCATCAGCTCCTCACACATCGAAGATGGATCTATCTACGGCCGTCACTTTGTGGATCGGACTCTCGATGAAACTGTAGTCGCGACAGGAGCCATCGAACTCAATCACATCGCTCCATACACTCTGGTTTCCACCCATGTGGCCAACTTAAGTATCCAGACATCACACATGAGCCTTGATGATTTCTGGTCGGAAGTCATCCAGGATGCTCAGATAGGAAACACAAGCCTGAAAGACAACAGCTTCACCGGAGACCCTTTCCGCTCTAGAGTTTTCAGTAGTGGACTGATCGCCAATGGAAGTGTGGATTTCCACTCCATGGAGGAAGACACCATCGTCGCTTCCCAGGTTCAAAACGACTCGGTGAGAGGGATTGATTTTGAATTCCAATCCATCACTCTCGACAAAATCGAAACCGGAGCTATTACTACGGCCTCAGTCAGCACCGGTTCAGTCTATGGAGACTTCGTAGCCACCGGTGACATGCTCTCCAGCAAGATTGCCCAGCAATCTGTTTCCGGCTTGAACATCCAAACCCATACCATTGGACAAAGCAAGCTCTCTGCAAACACCTTCCAGGGAGTTGATCTGGTTTTGGGTACATTAACCGAGAGTAAAGTTGCAGCTCGAACCCTCACCGACGGTCATTTTGATGATTTGAGGGAGTTCAATTTTGCCACGGGAGCTTTTCGTATTCGAGGGGCTCGGGTTTATCAAAGCGATGCGAGCAAAGTCATTGCAACAGGTGTCAGTCTTGCCACAACTGATATTGGAAATCATGCAGTGGGTTCACAGATCACCTACGCTCGCTTCAGCCCTGATGGATCCAAGGTAGCCTTCACCAACGGAATAAGGATTTACTGGGCTGACAGCTACTTCACCAAAATCAGGGACACTGGAATCGATCTGGACACTGGAAGTCTGGCCTATTTCCCCTGGACTACTGGAGGAATGAGTTTTTACTGGTTTGATCGAACAGCCCAGGACATTATGGAGTACAGTCTGGTGAACCTTAACAGCACAGTAGCTCATAATGTTGGTGTTGGGGGAATGGACAAAGTGGTCTTTGATCCCAGTAACCCTGCACGCTGGCTTCGGTTGAATGGAAATACTCTGACGAATGGCGGCTTCGACGGCGGCTGTGATCAAACCAATGTGGGTACAGTAGATATCGTTCAATCAGGGACCTATGTGGTGATCACTGACACAGCGAACAATCAAATCCGTTACTGCCAGTCTGGTGGTTGGGTGTCTCAATCTGCACTTGCCGGCAACCCGGAATACATCAAGGTAGATCCATCCCAAAACGACCGGGTCTTCTACTTCATTGGCAACCAGATTGTTTCCAGTGAACTGCCTACGGTGAATACAACAAAAACTTGGGGAACAGTCTCTCTAACAACGGCCAATGACAAGGCCCGTGCCTGGATTTATGGGGGTCATCCCATCTATGATGCGCAGATTGCATCGGCGAATGTGGTGGATGGCAGTATCAAGGAGAGCCATCTGGCTTCCTTCTCCATCGTCTCCGCAAGCTTTGGTGGAGCGGTGGTCACCAGCTCTCATATCCAAACAGATGCGGTGACTCGAGGAATCATCGCCACCGATACGCTGGATGAGTCGGTCTTTGCTCTGGGTCAGGTGACTGCGGGTCATTTATTGAACCTGAGTCTTTACGGAGACATTCTGGTGACCAGCACGATTTTGAGTTCAAGAATTGCTGATGGCAGCATTGAAATGGACCGCATTGCCTTTGGCGAGATCGCTGAAGATGAGGTCAACCTTAATGCTCTGCCGGAAGCCAAATTTTCGAGTTTCAGTATCCAGACCACCAATATGGTGGATGTCCTCATCAATAACAGCTCCATGATATTGAATAATATTGTGACGGGCAGTTATATCAAAACCAATGAGGTCTCCAGCTTTCATATTGTGGACGGAACCATTGTCACCACCAATATCATGGATGAAGCGGTGCTCCCGGACGACGTGGGCTACAATCAGATCATCAACAGCAAGCTTGCCACAGCCACATTGACCGGAGATGACTTCGCAGCCAATGTAGTCACCACCGCCAAGATCGCTGATGGGGCCTTTGCTCGCGGTGATGGTTTTCTGGTGACTCTGGAGTCGAACGCCGTCGTTCGTTACGACTTTGATGGCAGCAACCGCACAGTTTTAAACAACTCCGAGACCTGGGACAAATTGCAACGCACGGTGCATGGGAATTCGGTCACTGCCCTTTCTGGCTCCACTGCCTGGGAGATTGATGTGATTTCTGGGACAGCAAGTCGCAATCTGGACGTAGCTCAGAGTCATTGGACCGTCCGAGATCGGCACATGAACCGCAGTTTTGTGGCTGGGGGGGATAGTTGGAAGAGTTTGGCTTCCATGCGTAGAAATAGAGCCCAATTCGCCGCAGTATCTTATAACAATAGAATTTTTGCGTTTGGTGGGGTAGGTGGATCTAGTGATCAAGAGGTAGATGTATACAATGTCGACACCCAAACATGGACTCAACTTGGCAACGCACCAGCAGGGATTCATTCAGCATGTACTGTTTTACATAGGGGAACTATTTATGTTTTTGGTGGCACACCGGGAGCTGGAGCGGAAACAAGCAATTATTACTCCTACAACCCTAATACCGATACTTGGAGTGGTGCCTCAACCATGCCGACTGTAATGGCTCTGCATGAATGCATAAGTAGTGGAGATCTAATATATATTGGCGGGGGGCAAGTAGGAGGTACACCTCAGAGTAGTTTTTATTCGTATGACCCTCAATCTAACGAATGGGAGACACTTGCCTCAATGCAGGTCGCAAGGAACAGGCCAGATATTACTTACCATAACGGAAAAGTAATTTTGCTTGGTGGAGTGAGTGGTACAGGTCCAACTGTCTATGAGTCAACTGTTGAAGAATACGATCCATCAACAAATAGTTGGTCTTACCTTACTAGTATGCCTCGAACAAGATATGGTGCAGGTGGAGGGAGTAAAATAGGTAATTTCTTTTACACAGTAGGGGGTCATAATGGTTCCGCTATTAATAATCTTGACATTTATGACATTGGTGGCAATTCGTGGACCTCTTCAGCCAATTATCCGGTCAACATTCAGTTCCATAGAACAGTTGCAAATAATGGAGCAATTTACGTGATTGGTGGAGAATCCGGTAGTTACTTTAATACTTTACGAAGATACTACCCAGGCTCAAGCAAACAACTCGCCATAAACGAAGATGGAACCCCTTCCACTGTAATCGACGAAAATGTTCGCGGGGATCGTGGATTTGATTACAGTCACACTACTGGCAAACTGGTTTATGTCTCTCAGGATCTTCAGTCTGTTGTGGAGTGGGATGGTTCAACTACTTCAACCCTCATGACCACAAGTGGCGCTTTCTCCTATATTTCTCCCCGCTACAGCAAGGACGGCAGCAAAGTTTATGTCATCAACACCGACAGTGGCGACTACATGATTGTCCAGTACAACGGAGCAGCTTCTCAGGTCTTCAAGTCGGGAACGCAAATCAACCAGATTCGACCAAGTGAAGAGCTCGACAAGGTTTATTATCTGCAAAGTAGTGATCTCTATCAAATCGATTTCAGTGTCTCACCGGCAACTACAAGACTTGTACTTAATGCGGCAACCAACATCGATGACTTCGACATCATCCCCTACTCCGCTTTCGATGAAGATACGATTGTGAGTCGGGTGGCTGATGATGCCATTACTACAGGAATCTGGTCATCTCGAATTCTCACCAATGGAAACTTCACCAATGGGGCCATCAACAACAATGAAATCCAAAACAACAGCCTCAATTCACTGGTGTTTGCCAACAATGCCATCACGGATCCAAAAATCAGTGGAAACATGACCGCCTCGGTCATTGCAACCGGGGCAATCAGCTCCGGGGCTGTCCTCAACGGAGAGATCCAGAATGCAGACTTGATGGACGGAACACTTCTCACCGATGACTTTGCAGTCAATACTCTCACCAATGGAAAACTTTCCGGAACCATCGGAGCAGACAAAGTCCTCAATCTCAATATCACAGCTGCAAAGTTTCAGGCGGAAACAATACAGAACGCACAAATCAATGATGACGCTATTGATCATGATCGCATTACCTCCGGAGAGCTCAATTCGTCCACACTCTCAGACGGGACTCTTCTAAATGCTGACTTTGCAGTCAATCAGTTACACGCCGGAGTCATAGCCACAGGCGCAGTGACCGGTGGGCATGTTCAGGCCAGTCAAATCACCAGTGCCCTACTGGCCCTGAATAATCATTTAGGAAGTGAACTGGCTGATGACGCTGTAACCCATGGAAATATCAAACTCGACACTATCGAAACTGCCAAACTGACAGACGGCGAATTCGGAAATCTTTCGTTTGAATATGAAAGTATCACCGGTGCAGCTCTAGCCGCACAAAGCATCACCACAGCCCTTCTGGCAGACAATAGTATTCACGGGGATGATCTCAATACCAACCTTGGGAACTCGGAAATTGCTTCCAAATCACTCACCTATGAAGACCTCATCGGAAGCAGTTTCACAATTGCCAAGTTCCAAACCAATATCCTCAGTTCAACCCAAATTTCAGACGGTGAACTCGACACATCCAAAATCGCGGACAATGCAATTGACAATGCCAAGATTGGTGACGATGTCATTGAGGGCTCCAGCTTTGCCAACAGCGCTTTTACCACAGCCAAAATCGCGCCTTCGGGTTTCAATACAAGCCATTTTGAAAACATTATTGAAAACCGAAACATCGAGGGTATTGCTCTCGTCGGGGCCAACTTCAGTACAGGTGGCGACCGCCTGACTCAGACAGATTTCGTGGCCAGTTTTGTGGATACGCGCAATGTCGCCAACTCCTCCATCACGACAGGGGAACTGGCAACCAGTGATTTGGTGACCAGTGCAGGAAGTGGTCTGAGACTTGGAAACAATATCATTCAGGGAACCCATTTCAAAACTAACGGACTGACCGGTGACCTGTTCGCTGAAAATGCCATCACGGCTTCCATGATTGCAAACACCTCTCTCTCCACATCAACAATCAAAACCGCTTCACTACTGGGAACCAATATCGCAAATGGTGTACTCGTCGATGCAGAGTTGGAAGACGGTGCCTTTACTCAATCGGCATTTATTGATGGAAGTATTCAATCAGCTCACATCGTAGACAGCACCTTCACTGCCGCAAATATTTACGCCATCAGCTCCGCTGAAATCCTGGACGAATCAATCACTTCCAATAAAGTCGCCAATGGTGCTATCGACACTCAAAACCTGCAAAATTCAGCCTTTACTGAGCGGGAAATCAGTTCAATCTCTACTGATGACATTGCCAACCTCACGCTCACCGGCGCGGGAATCGCTGACGCTGCTGTAACAGCGGCTAAAATGAATTCCGATGACCCTTTTGAAGTGATCAAATTCAGTGGAAGTCAAATCCCTTCCACAAGAATCGCGAATGACGCGGTGACCATAGGAAAACTCAATGTTGCAGGAAACGCTGCCTTCAATGTTGTTTTCAATGGGGGAAATGCGGATACCCATCACCGTCACGAAAAAATTGACCAGGAAATTGACGCCTGTCCCACGGGGTACACTCTTGTCAATTCCGGCACAGGCAAAAACAATATGAGTTTTTGCATCAGTGACGCAAGCTTCGATACCACTTTGGGAACAAACAAAACCAATGCTGGAAATATCAGTGTGGACAGTTATACCAATCTGGTAGGAAGAGTCTGTACCTTTGAGCAACTCTGGCTTTGGGACAAGGACACCGGCGGCAGTGCTGCTATTGACTCTACCGAGGTAGCACCCAATTTCTTTGTAGAAACAGCTGGTTTTGGCGCCACACTAAAGATGATGCAGTATGGAACTCTGGATCAAAATGGAGGTGGGGCTCCATCAAGCGTGGATGTAGACAACTCTACCAATCGAGTAGCAAGAAGATGTCTGTGACCCCCAAGGTACAAATCTGGCTTCCATCCAATGGTTTAGGAATAGCTGTCTGACGAGTAGATGAGGATTTCATTTCTAAAATATTGTTTGCTTCTAGGTGTCATCCTGGCTTGCCTTGGTATGGCTTCATCAGTGCATGCCACCAGTTCGCAAGTCCTTGAATTCACCGCCTATGTAGTCGACCCCGCCGAAGGCGCCTATGATCAGCCAATTTTTGTAAAGGGTCAGATCATCAAAAGAACTTTTGATGAAAGCGGAGAAACTGTTGAAGAAGTGGTCTGGGACAAAGAGTGGGAAAACATCGAGGTCTACAACGGATACCTTCACCTCTACTTTGAAGAAGACGATGAAGGGCGACGGATCTCGGCCAACAGCGATGAGGGTGGAGTTTTTCAAAGTGCCATAGATTATAGTTTCGACTCCCAAAGCAATCAGGACCTTGTGGCCCGGGCAGTCTACCCGGACGGTACTTATGCAATCAGAATCTACATGAAAAGGGTTGCCAACGAGGATTGGGAACAAATCAAACCGGACTTCAATATCGACGGAAGCCCCTTCTCCCTCTCCTCAATTGACCTCACTGGATATGATAAAAAAGCGGGTTCCCTTAAGCTCGTTGCGAGTAGCGAGGACCCGGACGATACCCGCGCAGTTCTTGAAACAGATACTCTGGAAAATCGAGATCTTGATGACAGTTTTCGTGATTTGCAAAGAAATCATGGAGTCTACCTCAAGGATGCAACGCTTACGATCCGTATGGATCAAGCGAATTCTGAAAAATTGGCATTCGATATCCAGGGCTCGGTTTACCTGCAAAACTCTCAGATGCTTTTGGGTGGACAGGTTACTCTGGAGCGTGGGAATGTCTACTTTAACAGTCTTTGTATGGCTGATGCTGAAGCCTGTTTGAATGCTTCTAGCACAGCTCTTAACGGTGTACTTTATGCTTATGATGAGGTGACCTTCGCCAAATTTGAAGATATTGATGCCCCCAGAAACCTGGGTGGTGTGTACGCAGGTCTGGAATACAAACTCGATCCCGGTGGGCAATCCAACTTCTTCAGCCTGACAATTTCCAATCAAACCACGGTAAGTGAACCTTTCACACTGCTTTTCAAGCAAGGCTCCAACCTCAACATGATTGGCGATTCCGAGCTTTTCTTGACCGGGGACACTACCAAACTCAATTTCACCGGTACCTCCGGTCTGAAAATTAATATGGATATCCGCTCAGACAAGACACTCAACCATTTGCTGGGAAGCGGAAATATTGATTTGGAGAAGTTTCGACTCAAGCCAGACGGGACCATTGATACTGATGTCCTCTACTATTACAAACAGCCCAACTTCTTTAAGGTCCAGGCAGGAAGACTCGTCAACCCGCCCATTGATGATCAAGACATCCCGGCCGGAGAGTTCTACATCAAACCCTCCAAAACTTCACGAATGCGGGCTTTGCAGTTTCATTTCGAAGACAAAATTCTGGCGAGGAACATTATCAATAAAAGAGTTCGATCCAATCGCTTCCCGGGAACATCAGGAAACCGGGATGTCAGTGTTTTGTTTGATCCTCTTCTAAGCAAAGAGGTTCTCGATGAAATTCTTGGAAATCAGATCACCAACTTCCACAACCACGATCTCATTTCTCAGGCAGGCCCGGAGGAATTGATCGAGATTATCAATCGCGACACCCCCACTCCCAACGTCTATATCGAATACGAAAACATTGACCCATCTCTGGCCAGAATGCCTGTTTTCAACCGCTGGCAGAAGCAGTTTTTCTTTGGAATCACCGATCAAACCCAGCTCTATCAGGGCTCCTCTTTTCTTTCTCGCGGAGAAATCATCTCTTCCTATGGTGCGGATGACAACAAGGAAGGAAATGAGGCAAACCGGGTCAAGCAGGTTTTTGGTGCTGAAGTCAATGATGATACAGGCGACAATTACGGGTACATGGGTACCTACAATATTGCTCTTCGATCCATGATCCTGAAAAATCCCGACAGCTTTCTGGATGTAGAAGCTGGTGGACTAACCTTAATGGATCAACCTGCAACAGGCACGGGACCATCATTTCAATTGGGCTCACCTCCAACAGGCGACCCACTGGAAGTTCTCTTTTCCGAAGATATGACCGTTCATGGTGAGTTTTCCCTCGACGGCAACCTGACAGTGGATCAGTTCCTCGTCAATGATGGTGGTCGCAGCATCTTCGGGTGCTTTCCCGGATATACTCACTGTGAAACACTTTATGAAGTCAGTGCCACCGGGCTCCGCAAAGTTGGAAAACTCGGTGCAGACATTTTCTACGATTTCGACAATGATGATTTCTATCTGGATCCTGATCAGGAGAGTCGTCTCAATCGATTGACCGTGAAAGGAACTGGTGACTTTAAAAATCGTTCGGTCACCATTCTGCAGTCTCTCAGTGTTACCGTAGACATTACAGCTGCCAACGCTGTGGTAGGAACTACAGGGGGCTTTGTTGAGGCCAACTACTTCGATCACCCCAACAATCTCTATAATACAGACCTGGACCAGACTTCCAATTGGAATAATCTAATCTTAACGGGAACTCTTCTGCTTGAAGGAAATGACGCCAGTATCACTGTCCAGGGAAAAACTTCCATTACAGGAACAATCACTGCCTCCAGTGCAGATGTCACTCTCGATTCAACTGTCCGACTCAAGACGGTAGCTTCCCGTTACATGGATCTTGACTCTGACAACGGGTCGGGCACACTGACCATGTTCATTGATCCAGATAGCTACAGTCTGATTCAAGATCTCACCGTTGAAGAGGATCTTACACTCAACGGGATCATGGCTGTGGCAGGACAGGTTTCTCAGGGAACAACAATGGTTATTCAGAGAAATCTGACTGTTAACAATGACATGATTTCCCAGCGATTCATCGACGACAACGACACCAGCTATCTCCTCGACCCTGGCTTTCAGTCCCGCATGCGAAACATCGAATCTGACAGTTTGATGAGCACCGAGTATCTCAGTGCAAATGATGTTCAGATCGGAAATGATCTCAACGTCTTGCAAAACGCTGACTTTCGAAATCACATTCGCTTGTTTTCCGATTCTCAGTTTACGGGAGACATTCGCCAGAAAACTGTCACCGGGGTCACAGTATTTGAAATCAAGAATCCGGGAGATATTTACGCAAAAAGTGCAGTCTTCACCAAGTCTATTACTGTAGATCAAAGTGGGGATCTCTCCGGAAATGTTATCGTGAAGCGAAATGCCCGGTTGTGGAACCCTACTTACTTTCAAACAGCTCATGTTCACAGTAATCAGTACTTTCAAATCCGGGATTCACTGGGAAACAATATTTACACCGTTGATAGCGCTGGTAATACACTTTCTGTATCCGGTGGACTTCAGTCTGTAACTCATGTTCGATTTCTGACTGGCAATGCCCATATGGTCTTGAGGGCTGATGAGTGGAACCTTGGCCCTCAAAACGCACTGTATCGCGATCTGGATATGAAGAGGGCCGACAATACATACCTTGATATTGCCTCGCAGAATCTAATCACCGAAACTACCGATGCCTCCTCAAGAATCTTCACCGTTAATAATCAAGTGAAGATGGAGAAACTGATTGATTCAGACATACCCACCTTTTCAGCAGAGCCTTCCAAAACCAACACACTCAACCAAATGGCTGTTTTCTCAACAGTTCCAGTCACTGTTCCCACAGTACCGGTTCGCTCCCCTTTCTTTAGTGACCTTGAGATTCCTGAACTGGTCATTGATCCCTCCTCACATACTCGAATCCGTGACCTCACCGCAGATACACCCGGTATTTTGAACAACTCTCTCGCAATTCAACCGGATACCACACCTACCCAGGTCTACAACACCAAACTACAATTCAAGACCAGTCTGACAACAGGAAATGCTACAGTTTTTGGTATTGACAGCGCCTTCAGTTTAAGCCGCCTGGCCCATCTAACCTCCAATCTTGATTTCCATCACCGCGGAACCATGGAGATTATCAATTCTGACCTACACCTGGGGACAGGAGCTTCGCAAACCAGTATAGGCAAGCTGTCCATGACTACATTGATAATTTTGCCCAATACTAGTTATAACCTAACCTTTCAAACTACCTTTCCCGAGTATTTTGCAGACCATTTACACAGTCATGATGAGATTGCCAATGTGGATGGTGATTTGATTGCTCGAAAGAGTTTTGCCAATATTTTTCTTGGTCGCAATCGTTTCGTGAAAGAGCAGGAATCAGTAATTTTAGATCCTGGCAGTACGAGCGGGGCTAGCTGGGTGAACACTGGCACTACCAACATCAATTCACACTTTCCCTACGTCCTTCCCAGAGCCAAAGACAATTCGGGGTTTTACATTGGATATGGCTACACAGACATCAACTTATCCACTCCAAATTCTACAGTGCAGTCTTTCATCACCAGTTCAGTAACATTCAGTACTGAAGGCAATGCTGCTGCAGGGCTTAACTTCAGGGCGATGCATGCAAGTATCGACTATGACTCTCAGAACCTCTATTTCAGCGGGGGAGTCAATGGAGGAGGAACACTCAACAATGGTGTTCAGAGATTTAGTAGTGGGGCATTCAGTGCCCACAGCTTTGGAACACCAAGAGCTTATCATCAGTCATTGAGTCACAAAGATAATCTCTACGTTTTTGGCGGATACTTTGAATCCTCTGGAATGATCTATCCATCCACTTTTTCCGAAGCTGGAGCAATGGGGTCCATGCTCCCTTATGGAAACAACATCAGTTTCACTTCACAAATGTCTTTGCCCAGCATCATTTACAGCACTGGGAATACTCTGTATCGAAATCTTGTAGATTTCAGCAAAGAACAAGTGATACACACAGACGCCAACGGGATCAGAGCCCCCGCTATATCCCCGGCCGGAATTGATGTTTGTTATCACACGGACAGTCAACAACTGAGAGTCTACAATCTGGTCTCGGAGCAACAAACAGACCTTGGTGTAGCGGGAGGCCATTGTCAGTGGGCCGTCAATTCTGAATCTGACTGGATTTATTACAAGGCGGGCAACCAAACATACGGCCAATTGTCACGAATCAAAAGAGATGGAACCGGAAGCACAGTCATCAGTACAACCAGCAATCTGGATATTCGAGATCTTGTGATTACCGAATCGGGCTCTGTAAATATGGTTGGACGAACTACTCTACCTGGTTTTTCGGGAGAGAGAATTCTTGTAAAGAGAGCTGACAATAGCTTTGACGCCATTGATTCAGATGATAGTGACCAATCGACTTTGCTTCCGGCAGGTCCTGCTTATCATTCAGCTCAGGTCCATGGAAATCAAATCTATGCCTTGAGTTCAGCCTCAAGTTCCAACAGTCGAACGAATCTTTTTCTACTAAATCATGATGGTAGCGATGCCCGTCAAATTACTAATTTTGTTCAGGGGATTCACTCCCGACCTGTTTTGCTCGATTCTCAGGAGGCATTGGTAGCAGTCAGTGGATATTATCAAGAAAAGAACAAACTTCCGGCCATTTTTGAGTCAGCTTGTAGTGCTCAAGTCTCACAAAAGGTTTACCTCTTTGGCTCAGGAGGCTCTCAAAATGGAATCATTGAGTATGATAGAAAGAAGGATAAATTTCATACCCTGAGCGAGACAATTCCTTTCAGCTTTCCTTTTAGTTGTGCTTATGATTCTGGAAATCGGGTCTACTTTCAAAGTGAAAACAAGTTTCACTATTTCGATATCACACAAAAGAAGTTCTGGGCCCTTCCAGACATTCCCCCACCGGCAACCACAAATTCAGGTTCTCTGGCCTACCTGCCAACGGGTTCCAAGGTTTTCTTTCTTGAGCAACCAAATGCTGCACCTTCCCGTTTCTACGAATACAACGTAGCCTCGAGAGCCTGGAGTATTGCCAGTTCTCCTGCTGTGGTTCTAGAAGGAACGCAAATTATTGGTCTGGGTTCCAGAGTTTATGCCTTTGGTAATAACGGAGCCGCATTCAATCAAATCTACGACGATGGAGGAGGCTCCTGGTCGTTAGTTGGAGGGTATCCTGGGACAGCCGTTCACTCTCCAGTACTCTTGAAAGAAGATTCCAGTCATATTCTGATTCTTGGAGGTTCTACAGGAGCTAGTTCCAAAACTTCGATCTATCGCTTTGATACAGGAAGCAACAGTTTTACCAGTCTGCAAAATTTGCGCTTCGCAAATCGTGGTTTCGGAGTATCTATACATGACCAGCATATCTACATTTATGGGGGAACAGAAGACAATCGAATCCTGCAAGTTCACCCAAGAAATGCCAATTCATCGAGTGATTTTCAACAAATTTACCGAGTCAACCTGGATAGCTCCACTACAAGTTGGGAAACAAGTTCTACAGATTGGAAACTGGCCACTCCCAACTGGGATCAAAGTCTGATTGCCTACCAACCCAGCAATAGAGGGATCAATCTTTATAATCTGAACACAAAAGTTCACAGCGCTATCATCGTCGGAGGAGCGGGAACTCTGGAGATAGACGGATTGGTTTTCGCTCGGGATAACAACTGGATTTACTACTCCCGAAACGACTCAGGCTCTCAAGGTTTCTTTCGAATAACTACTGCTCCATCAGGAAATACAAATTTGTCCACTGAATATCTCAATGGCGCAACAGGAACATTGCAGTTTCTCACAGAAGACCATGAGAGGCTTTACTTTACGAATTCGGGAAAGGTCTACTACAGTCATATAAATGCCAGTTTGCCACCTGTAGAAGTCGGCTCATTTACCAATGCTGCTCAGGCTCTTTATTACGAAGATGCAGTTGTAACGCAACGAAGAGACGGATTGCTTTTTTCAGCCAGCAGCACCAACTTCTCTGACCTGAGTACAGAGCAGTTTCAGGTGATCGACACCATCCATGCAAACCCTGCTACCAAGGGAGAGTTAGTCCTGCATGAGGTCGCTAGAGATTCCTCTGGAAACAGAGTTTTGAGCGCTCAACGCCACTACGGAACAACCAATATTTATTACCTCGAAAATGGAAAGGATTCCCCTGTCGCTCTTACAAATTATTCGGGTAATGACTTTGCTGTGAATCCATCGATAGATTCTGATAGCGGTAAGATCTTTTATTCACGCAATCAGGGTAGTTTCCAATTAGTAGAAAATTATGCCGGAACAGAAACTGTTAGGAGTAATGGAAAACTCTCCAGTGATTTTGGCTCATTGCTTGAGCCAAGAGTTCATCGCAATCGATCCTTCCTCTTCGAGAATCGAGCCTACACATTCATCAAGAACAGTCTTTACCGCTCCCAGGTACTTACAGCAGGAGCCGCCGGCCTGAATTGGCAAGCCCATGATGTTCAATCCAAAATCCAGGACAACTTCTGGCAGGTAACCCAACACAAAAACAAGATTTACCTGTTCGAAGAGCAGAACAAAACAATCTATCAGTATTTTCCTGATGATTTTGCACTTAACAAACTCGGAGTCGTTCAAACCGCATTGAGCTCCGGGGTTCTGGCTGCAACCACCGATGCCTTCTACTTTGTAGGAAATGGTTCAATCCAACAGATTGAAATCCTGACCAATCCCGACAGTCTGGAGAGTGTACAGGTTTATTCTGCTGCATACGCCAATGCGGACTCTACACCAATTGAACTCTTCTCCATGGACCCCACAGGAAAGGTTTTTGCCAAAAGACTTGTGGGAACCGCCAATTTTACGGATCAGTCTGTTTCCGGAGGGGCGGGAGATCTGGGAATCCTGGATGGCTCTATCATAGCCTCTGATTTACAAACCAACGCCATCACCAATGCGAAGGTGAAGGACCTCTCTTTCAAAGAGAAGCATTTCGTAGACAATCAAATCAGCTCGGTCAAATTTGCCAATAATGGACTGGATGAGACAGTCTTCCAGACAAGTGTGCTCAATTCCACCAAAATCAGTAACCAGGCCATTCTCGAGCGGCATTTGGGAGTCAGCACTCTGGAAACCAATCGTATTTCCGACTCGACTCTAAGTGATGTGGATTTCGATCGCTATTCACTCAACACAACTCATATTCAAACAAACACGATCGATGCCACAGAAATCCGAAGCGATACTATCATCTCAGCAAATATTGAAGACCTCACTCTGCTCAATTCCGATTTTGCCAGTAATACACTCAGCAGTGAGCATTTTGTGGATGGAAGTATTCAGGACATCGATATTCAAACCCTTACCATGACCAACTCCCTGTTTCAAACGGGAAGTGTGGTCACCACCCATGTGATTGCTCTTTCAGTCACTTCAGACAAGATCGCCTCATTAACGCTGACCAGTGACAAGTTTCTGAACTACACCATAGAAAACAGCGACATCGCAGCTCACAACGTTACCGGTGAATTGCTTACTGTGGGAGCTCTGCAGTCCGCTAACATCATCGATGACAGTTCAGGTATCGCCACCCAGAATCTCTCGGACCTTTCCATCACCTGGGACAAGATTGATACAGATGCTATCGATACGACCAAAATTGATACAGATGCAATCCAGGAAGTGGATATTGCTGATTTGACCATCAGCAACCGTGAACTGGGCCCCGGATCCATCGACACCAACACAATCGTTGATGACACCCTTGTAGACAGCGTCTTCAACAGCACAGCCTTGACTATTGGAAAACTTGCCGATGCAGCTTTGGATACCTCTGAGTTTGAAAACAACTCAATTATTGACCGCCATTTTTTCTCCGGAGGTCTGGGGGCATTGAGTACCTCTGTCGTTCAAGCCACTGTTGCCCTGGGAGCCAGAAATAAACCATCTGTCGCTTTGTATGAGAACTTTCTCTACGTTGCAGGTGGAGGTGTGGCCGGTGGATACAAGCTCAACCTGTCTAGCAGGGAAACAGAAGTTGTGACGGCTCTGGCTGGTTTGGGAGCACTCAACAGCGCCTTTGCTCACAACTCAACGACTTTCTATATGTTTCACAGCTCAACTTTGCTCGCCTTCGACTTCAATACTGAATCTACCTATGTAGCCAGCAGTGATGTGTTTGAGGGTAGCAACGACAATTCCGGTTCGGCCTTGATGGTGGGCAATCAATTCATTCTGTTTGGTGGTGCAGGAACCCACGGAAACAAAGTGCATTCCTTCAGCGCTGCCACCGGCAACTGGACGACTCACACTGACCTTCCTGCCAGTCTTGTTCGTCCCGCTGTCGCTTACCAGGGAGGGACCTACTACGTCTTTGGTAATGGAAACCGCTATGATACCAACGACCTGAATGGTGCTTGGGCAACCAGTGGTTTGAACCCGGCTTTTGACCTGGAAGGTGCTCAAGTAGTCATTGTTGACAATACACCATACTCTCTCGGCGGAACTGATGACAGTTCAGCAGTCTTTAGCATGGATTTTGGATCCAACAATATTACCCAACTCACCAGTCAAGAGATCAACATCGGACCTGCTGGCAACAATCGACTGGTCTATTACCAAAGACGTAGCTATATCCTCTCCTTTGACGGAAGCAATAATGGCCTTCTCCTTATCTGGCACCCCTTCCTGGATGCTTCTATCGAGGGTCGTCATATTGATGATAACGAGGTGACGTCTGACAACATTGCAACGAATTCACTTTCATCAATCAATTTCGCTACTGACAGTATTGAAACAAATAGAGTACAGGATGGTGAAATCACCAATGTTGATATCGAATTCAATACTCTGACAACCAATTCAATCGCCGAACTGATTTTCACCAGCAGCAATTTCATGACGGATTCAATTCTCGCTTCCAAACTTGATACTGCCAGTGTTGACTCCCGAGTCATCAGCGACCGGGCGCTTCAAGACAGTGATTTCGCCACAGACAGTATAGATAGTGCTGCTATGTCCGAAGGTGCTATTGATCAAAACGCCCTGCACCCCTTTGCAATTACCAGTGAAAAGATTGCTTTTCAGACTATCAGCCTGTCCAAAGTTTCTGCTCTGGCAGTAACAGGTGAGGACATTCGCACGAGTGAAATTCAAACCGTAGACATCGGCAATCTCTCCATTCAGGACAGAACTGTAACAACAGAAGCAATTCTGAGCTCCCATGTTTTTGATGGGGATATTAAGTCCAGACATCTCATGAACTTATCCATCAAGCGAATCCTCATCGCCACGGAAACATTGACCAACCGTGTATTTTCCAATGATGCCTTCAACTCAGTCACCATGGTCCGAAACCTGACTCTGGGTGATCGCCACATCGCGACTGCAAACATTCTCGCCTCCAAGATCAGCTCTCAAGCGGGAGATGTTCTCACCAACTCCAAGTTTCAAACAAACAGCCTCACATCCGATGATCTGGCTCAGCAGTCAATCACAGAAATCAAGATCGCAACTCATCAAATCGAAGAGAAGTTCATCATCGCCAATACTCTGCAGGATCGAAGCTTTGCTGCGAACACAATCAAGACCCACCACCTCATTGATGGAAGCCTCTCCCACTTTCAGCTATCCACAAACACTCTCAATACTACAGATTTCACCTTGAGAACCATTACAGGTGATCAGGTGGAAACGGGAGCAGTTCGAAGTGGACATATTATCTCCTGGTCTCTCAATACAGAGGATTTTGCAGATGCGAGTATCGGGGCAATCATCACCAACTCCTCGATCAACAGCTCCCAAATCGTTCTTAAAGCTCTGACATCCGCAGATTATGCCGACGACTCGGTAACAACCTTTGCAATCTCAACAGCCACAATCATAGGCAGCAAAGTAAAAACCAACGAAATCCTCTCGAACCGGGTTGCTGACCTGCAAATCCTTAGAGACAAAATCAAGCCGGACACACTGCAAACTTCTGATTTCATCAACTCCAGCATAAACAAGACGCATCTACTCAGTGCCAACCTGAGTGGTGAACATCTGATTATAAACAACTTGATCACATCGAAACTTGAGGATTTTTCTATCTCGGGCAGTCTCTTCACTTCAGCCACCATTCCAACTTCCAAATTGTCTGACCTCGCTATACCAGGAGCTGCTTTCGCACACTACCAAATTGTTACCGACAGCATAGTGGACGCAAGTATTCTGACCAGCCACATCAAGGATGGGTCTGTACCCAAAATCAAGCTTGCTACTTTTGATGTTTTTGGCTCTCAAAATATGATTGATGAGTCGATCCGTGGTGAGTCCATTGTGAGTTACTCTCTTATTCACGAAGCTCTTGCGACGGATGCTATCCGCCAGGACCTGATCATTGATAACGTCGTGAATGCCTTAAGTTCTGTCAACACGGCCGGCGCTACCTATGATGCAACAATCACCAACGCGGACTTACTCAAGGATGTCCAGGCTGTAGGTGATGGATTCTATGTTGTTCGAAATACTTCCGGAAGCACCATGGAATATACCACTGACTTTGCCAACTACAGTACTCTCGGGACTGGCTTGTGTAATGGGGATGAGGTGGATGGTTTCTCTTTCCTTGGAAACCTCGAAGGCTTTATCGCCTGTGATGACAGAGACATTTATTTCACTGAAGATGGGGCCTCCACCAGCACGATCGTGACCTCTATCTCCGAGAAGATCAAAGACATTCACTTCTTTGATCGTTCCAACGGGATTTTGATGACCCAGGACGGGACAAACAGGGAATCTATCTGGTACACCTCCAATGGTGGTGTACGCTGGACTACTCAGATTGCTCCGGTCACTCAACTCATGCCCTGGACTATTGTTGAAGATACAGTAGTGGTTGGGGACCAGGACAATGGAACCTTTGGAGTTATCTACAAATCTGCTAATCGGGGAGCAAGCTTTACCAATGAGCCTCTTGATGGAGGAGGGTCGCACGCACGCACCTTGCTTTACGGTCTCCGCTTGAATCCAGTAGATTTGAAACTCTACGCAGTCTATTGGGATGGTTCAGGAGCAACCAACCTGGCTGAAATTACTAACTATGGTACCGGTACTCAAAATGTCAGTCAGATCGTACCTGCTGGTCTTCAGGCCGCCTTTAACGCTTCCAATGTCTATCACCAGCCGGTAATTGTAAACGGTAAAATTTTTCTCTTCACAAATACCGGGACTTATGGCGTTTGGGAATACAATCTATCCAACAATGACTTCTTTCAAATTGAACCTGATGTTACTGGTCGGGATGATATCAACGGCAACAACCCTGCTCATTTCCAAAGTCCGATTTATGTTCAGGACCAAGGGATTCTCTTCCATACAGGCTCAGCCAATCAAATTTGGCGATTGAATCAATATGACCACATCAAAAGTGCCAGTCTGACCAGTGCATCACTTGCCAGTTCCGCTCTAACAACAATGAGCATTGCTCCCCGAAGTTTAGCGAACAGCAATTTTGGAACCGGTGTGATTGGCAGCGTGGATATTCGCGCCGCTTCTCTGAACCATGGTGATTATCTGGTAAGTATGGTGTCAGGTACCGGCTATCGCTTTATGCATGTAGGAGAAGATGGCAGAACAGTCTATGCAGTCAATGGAAGTAATCTTTACAAGAGCACTGATTCGGGTGTGAGCTTCGCCAGTATTTACGATGGAAGCCCGGATACCCTGCGAACTGTCCATGGCCGCTCAGATTCACTGATCATAGGTACAAGTTCAGGCAACCTGATCATCTCCACTGATGCGGGGACCAGTTTGACAAAAATTACAAGCACACCGTTTAACAGCAATGCTTATACAGGTTACCCACTCGATGCCAACAATTTCTTCGCTGTTGGTTTGGATGATCAAAGCCAATTGATCGCAGCAAAGTACAACATGGACCAGGGAACCTTTGTCGAAATCAAGGATGAGTCAACGCAAGCCACCATTGTAATTACACCAGATGGGGTGAACTACCCTTATGATTTGGAGTTTGTCACAGGAGCTACTGCCTATTTGAGTATTATGAGAACTACAGGAGGAGACTGGCTTTACAAAACTACAAATAGTGGGCAAAGCTGGACTTCAGTGGGTGCGGGCTTTCCGAATCGCCCCTATATTCATACTTTTCGTGACGGTGACTATTGGTTGGGGCAAAGACAAACCATTACCCAGTATGTTGGTGATACTCAGAAACGTTCAACCACTTTCCCTTCAGCAGAAGGAAATATCCGAGATGTGGTCTTTATCAACCGTAAAATTGGTTTTGTTGCACAGTCGGGAGGTGCTTTGTGGAGAACTGCCGATGACGGAGTGAGTTGGGATCTGGTCACTGACTTCACTAACGTAGTGGAGCACATGCAAGTTATTGACAAGGATCGTGTTTTGGTAACAGGAAACGCTCTGGGTACCTACGTAATCAGGCCACAATCCAGTCACCAGCCTTTTGGAGAAGTTGGCTCCAAAGCATTCACCACCAACTCTACTCTGGAAGCTTACCAATTCGTAGAAAGAACCCTTACCGGAGATGATATCGGACCGGGAGCATTGACTGATGCAGCCCTCGCAGACAAGTCACTGGAGGGGAGCAAACTTGCTGATGATTCTGTTTCCAACCAGCATATCCAGTCCAGAGTCTTGGACAAGTATCTCTTTGAATATGAGAGTATAACCAATGCAAAGCTGGCAACAGACGGTGTAGCAGGGGAAGCCTTTCAAGACCTGATCATCGACACCAATAAGATAAAAGACGGAACTATTTCCTCTTTTGAGCTCTCCCCTTCTGTTCTGAGCAGTGATGTATTCTCCGATGGCTCTATCCAGGATTATCATATTGCAACAGAGAGCTTTTATGGTTCTGTTTTTGCCGATTCTCAAGTGACCAGAGGGCATTTGATTGATGAGAGCATCACAGAAAACGAGTTCCAAACAGGGATCTTTAACGACTCCCACTTCAGCGAGAATAGTATTTCCCGTGCCGAGTTTGTCAGTCCCAATCTAAACTTGCAGAATGGAAAAGTGGACTTCAACCAGCTCACTGGTGCCAGCATGGGTGATGGACAAATTGACTCCCGACTTATCGCTGATGGCTCGCTGGCTCACTACTTATTCCAAACAGCTGGCTTGGTTCAGACCGATCTCACAGATCACATCATCACAACCAACAAGTGGAGAGATGATACTATCCTGGCTTCCATTCTAAATTCAGCCATCGTCTCCACCAGCAAAGTACTTCAACATGCTGTCTCAGGTGAGCATATACTAACCAATACCCTTTCAAGAGCCCGATTTGCCAATACTTCCATCCCGGCTGGAAAAATACAGGCCCTTTCACTGGATGACAGAGAGTTTTCCACAGATGCAATCATTCTGGGCAAGCTCAGCGTGAACCCCGCATTTTTGCTGACTTCCTCACATTTTGACAGCGCCATCATTACTGCAGGACATTTGTCAGGAACTTACACTTCCGTCAAATTTGCGGATGATGCCTTCAGCACAACAAGAATCGCTGATCGAATGTTTATCAATTCCAAACTCTCAGCCCAGATTGTTACCGACGGGCACATGCGATCCAATGAACTCCTCAGCGCCGATCTTGCCAACAGTTCTGTGACTCAATCCAAGTTGAAGGCTGAAGAAGATTACGCAACCAAACTTGCTGATAATTCCATCACCAGTCACAAAGTAGCTTCCCACACTCTTACCAATGCAAGCCTGGCTGGAAACATCACAGCTGCCAAATTATCCACGAAACTGATCCATGCGGGTCAAATCGGAAATCTGACCCTTGCCAAAATTGCTGACTTTTCTGTTACCGGTCGAGTCATCCAGAAGTACAGCCTGAATGATGCCAATTTTGCCGGGGATGCTGTTCGAACAGCTCATCTGGTGAGTGGCGGAGTTTACTCCCAGAAGATTGCAGACGACGCCATTTTAGTAGGCAACATGGCCTCAGAAGTAGTCTCAGGCACCCACATTGCGGACTCTGCTTTGCTCAATGAAGACTTTGCAGGAAATATAACCGGCTCCAAGATTCAGGCGGCCACACTTACAGGTGGAGAGTTTGTAGACCAGTTCCTGGGTACCAGTCAAATTACGAATGCTTCAGTTACAGATGGTAAGTTGGCTGACTATAGTCTGACCCAAAGAGAAATTCAAAACAATGCCATCACAACGGCCAAAATCGAAAACGATTCTCTTGGAGAAGCTGTGTTTGCAGTTGATGGAATACTGGATGTGGATCTTGCTGACCAAATCATCGACTCTTCTGTCATTCAGGATGGAACTATAACCAATTCACGCATTGGCTTGAGAACACTCACTTCCACTCATATCGCAGATCGAAATATCGGTGGAGATCATTTTGCCAATGACACAATTACTACTGCCAAGTTTAAGGATTTCGTTCCTCAAGATCGAATTAAAGCTGGCACAATTACCAATGCTGACCTTTCCACTGTGTCCACATTGAATGCCAATCGATTCAAGGATGACAGTATTCCAACAACAGCCCTTGCACCGGACTCCATCACCACGGGTAAACTCATCAACAACACTGTCAACGGTAGCAGTTTGAACTCCGGGATTCTGGGTTCAAAACTGGCAAATTATGCAGTACAGACCGGCAACATGACAGGTGGAGGATTCACTACAACCTACTTCAGAGATCGAGAGATCACTGAAGCGTCCATCGCCAATGGTACCCTGGTGGATGCAGACTTCGCCGCCAACGCTGTGGTAGCTGCAGATATTGATGACGGGACAGTCCCTGTGGCCAAACTGGCTGACTTCGCTATAAACGCCGATGCGATCGCTGGTGGAACTGTTGTGGTAGGTGACTTTAAGAACAAC
>Ga0255764_10000386_pt1 | contig 39390 bp, 33 predicted proteins | sample 071ome_30_FD_179964 | JGI IMG/M metagenome (GOLD analysis project Ga0255764, IMG submission 179964) | Coastal salt marsh microbial communities from the Groves Creek Marsh, Skidaway Island, Georgia - 071406AT metaG (version 2) | ecosystem: Environmental > Aquatic > Marine > Intertidal zone >... | reverse complement strand
GTGTTTGTAATGTGGAGCCAATGACGAGATTCGAACTCGTGACCTACGGTTTACGAAACCGTTGCTCTACCAACTGAGCTACATTGGCGTTGGTGTGGGGGGATTCCTGTGTTTGGAATCCGGTTCTGAGGGCGGATTGCCGTTCAGAGGGTAATCTGTTTAGGGAACTGGGGGGGAGTTCGCAAGTCTATTTTTGACAGGATTTACTGGATGAACAGGATGCTTTTGATGTTGCTTCGCTTTGTCCTGTGGTTTTTGGGTTTAAGCTGATTTGAATCCGAAGAGTTTCTTTGCGTTGCCTCCCAGGATCATGGCTTGTTCGTTTGGATTTAGGTGATGGATGTAGTTCCGGGCCGTTTCGAACGAAGCGCGATAGGTCTCACCAGTGGCGTCGGCTCTGAAGCCGCCTCCGTAGATCATGCGGTCGGGGCCAAATGTTTCCACCAGTCGGTGGATGGTGGGGGCGATGTCCCGGTGGGGGTATTGGCGGGTGGATGGGATGGCGGAGAGTTTGATGATGGTGTTGGGGGGTTTTGCCATTTCGAAGACGTTCGCGTGTTCTTCGGGCAGGCCCTGGAAGGGGCGTCCCAGGTGGTCGATGATGACTTGGGTGTTCGGGAATGCTTGGATGTATGGGAGAAATCGCGCGGCATATTTGGGTTCGAAGTGGAGTTGGATCGCTAATCCCAGGTCAGATGCGATGGTCCAGAGACGTTTGAGTTCCGGACTGTCGAATGGGGGCAGGCGGTCCGGGGCGTAGGCGTGAACGCGGAGGGCCACCAGGGGGATGCGTTTTGCGAGGGGAGCAATTTTGTCCAAAGAACCAGGTCTGTCGGAAAAGAACAGGCCGACGCCCTTGAGTTTGCCTTTTCCCATTTCCAAGCAGTGTTCGAGGTAGCGATGGTCGTCCTGATAGGGCTCGGGGTGGACCACGATGGCGTAGTCGACGCCGGCTGCGTCCATGCATTCGAGCAGGTGTTCCGGTGTGGCAGGTTCGGTGGGGCGGTAGGGGGCGCGTTCGTGATAGGGGAAGCGGGTGTCCGATGTTCCGGCAAAGCAATGCAGGTGGGTGTCGACCCAAGTTTCGCCAACGGGCTTTGTCGTTTGTTCCGAGCTTGATGGCTGGGTGTGTTGACAGCCGTAGGTGACAGTCGTGGCTGCGAGGGCGCTTCTTTTTAAAAAGGTTCGTCGGTTCATGATGGGATGCCTGAATCTTTATGGAGTGACTGGTCTATCGCAAGCACAATCAGGGTGGTGGGGCATCTCGCTTAATGCCAAGAAGTTTTCGTTCGGATCATTGCAATTTTGGAGTGTTCCGGCTCGACGGAGCTTTGGATACTGCAGGGAAACACCACATCATTCTCCTCCCTTTCGCACGGCCCACTGACCCGTAGCGCTAAAACCACAGGGGGGCGCGCAAGCAATGCTTCGGGGTGCGGGTAACAATCCGGAGTTAAGAACATTCTTCAAAGATGCGGACCAGATCCAAAGCGGTGTCAAGCCACCGCAGTCCATAGACGCATTTATGTTGAAGCACAGTTTGGCATTAAATGAGATGCGTCCATGTCAAGTGCGGCTGGAGAGTAGTTGTTGACCAATCTATTTATCCAGCTAGTCTATGGATTATCAGCCGAGCAAATTTATGAACACTTACCTGAATTGTACACTGGGTGGGAATAAAGGGAACAGACGAGTTCAACGATCACCTGGATTCACGTTGATTGAACTTCTGGTTGTGATTGCCATTATTGCCATTCTTGCGGGTATGTTGTTACCGGCGCTTTCCAAGGCGAAGGAATCGGCCAGAGGGATTGTGTGTCTCAATAACCTTAAACAAATCTCCCTGGCGTCTCAGCTTTATTCGGATGATCATGACGGGCATTACCCGACATTTCGCACTTGGTTATACAGTCGGGAGGGGGATCTGACCACCGGGACGCTTTATCCTTACATTGAATCCAAACCAAGTTACATGTGTCCGACGGATGCCATCGAACTGGCGACCAAACGGAAACCGAAAGCGACGGGGCAGGCGTCGACCAATAATCGAAGTCGGTCCAGCCATGACCGTGATTATAGTTTCGGTATGAACTGTGCGATCTGTCATGACACCAAGATCAGTTCGTTTCGGGAACCTTCAAAAACCATGTTCTACATGGAAGGCAATCTGGCTCCGAAAGATTACAGTGGGCAGGTTGGGCCTCAGGCAGCTTCCCGCGCCCTTGCGATTCGTCATAACAATCGTGGGCACGCGTTGATGGCTGATTTGCATGTCGAGAAAATGGATGAGAATATTTTTGACGATGTTTCTGGAACCAAACGTTTCTGGCTTCCGAATGAAGAGATGGATGATTTTCGCGGTGGGTTTTTCAGAACCCTGCGTTGAAATAAGATGTTGAATATGTTCCTTGAACTCCTTTTTTATCCACACCACCGCAGGAGCGGGATCTACGAGATTTCGCGGATGAACGCATGTGCGTCAGGATAAAGAAACGTGCTTGTATTCCTCAAGGAACCCAAAAGCTGTTACTGTTCATGTAACATTTTCTACTGGCATTCTTCCTCACACAATACTTTGCGTCTCTGCGCCTCCGCGCCTTGGCGATAAAAACAAGCAACCATTGAAAAACTGGTAGCCTTTAAAAGGTTCGATGCAAGATTCACAAACGCTGACCATGACGATCGTGATATTGCTGCTCCGTGGTGAATTTGTCCCCATCAATCCAAATTCTCGCCAAGATCGCAAAGTTCTTTTCTGATGTTTCATGAATGATTTGGTGAGGTTGGTTGCATTGCGCCGCGAAGGAAGCTGATATGGATTTGGTGAAATTGGGTGATGATGGCTTCCCACAATTAAGAGTAATTCACTATTCACTATTTTAAATTCACCATTCAAAAGGGCAACATGTCGTCTATGGCGGCGACCCATATCTGACCTTGGTAGACGAAGCTGAAGTGGGTGCCGGATGGGTTGAGGTTGATGTGTGAAGGGTGTTTGAACTCTACGTCAGGATCGAGAGTGGTGGTTTTATTAAGGTTTCTTTCAAAGAGTTGGAGCTGATATCGCCTGTTATCGATTTCTACAAATGGAAACTTGGTCGTACGTTTTATTTTCCAAGCGGTTCGCCAGGTTCGATGCCCAATGATCCATGTGTTTCCCTTGCCATCATGGGATATTTGAAAATGGACTGATACGGGTAAATCGGAAGAAAAAATCTGTATTGGCTTTATGGTTGGATTTTTGTCATCTGACAATTCAAGGATCGCCAATGAGATGTCGTAGGATAAATCCTTGTTTTCTTCATAGAGGCTCACCAGAAGGTTCTTTTGATCTAAAAAAAGGTCCGGGCCAGCAGGAGGTGGTAACCGGACCACAGAAATAGGATGTTCACTCGATTCAGGTCCAATGATGGTTGGGGAAAGGTAGTAGGGTGTGGGTTCGGAAGAAGGTGTTTTTTCGGGGATCCAAACGACCCAACCCGATTCGTCAGGTAGCCAAGTTTCCATGAAAAAGGTGACCTGTTTGTTTTCAATTGTAAGGGTTTCGTTTGTCTCCAAATCATGGATGTAAATTTCCCGGTCAGATTTTGAGCCGAAAAGCATTCCTATGCGTTTGCCTGAGGGGGAAGCCTGCATCTCAAAGGGGACACTCCGGTCTTCCTTATCTCTCAGGTAAGGTGACAGAGCTTCCAGTAAAGTTTCCTTTCCGTCTCGGATATCCGCTTTGAGGCACATGAAATCTCCCTGGTTCTTTTCTCTCAGGAAGAAGATTTCATGGTCGGAAATCCAGCCGTGGTCCATGGGGGCCAGCAGGTCCATTTTGATGACGGGTTTGGCGACTTTTGAAAGGGATCGGTTGGATCGGTTTTCCTGGAGTTTAAGGAGACCGAAAATGGATGCGCTCAGCATCAAGATCAAACCTACGGCAATCGTCAGGTAGATCTTTTTGGGGGAGCGAGGTTTCATTTCCCAAAACAATAGAGTGTTTTGCTGGTTCGAAGGTAGAGTTTGTTGTCGACCGCCGCCGGGGTGGCCATGATGGCGTCTTTGAAGTCGATTTGGTGGATGATGTCGAGCTCGAGGGCTCCTGCTCTGATGACGCTGACCACGCCTCTCTGTGAAGCCACCAGGATGTAATCATCCACGGCGATGGGGGATGCGTAGTAATCACCCAAAGCGCCGACTCTTTCTTCCTGGTAAACATACTCGCCGGTTGTTGTATTCAAACATGTCAACATGCCGCCATTTTTAATGAGATAAACACGTCCTCGGTAAGCAAGAGGTGTGGGAACATAAGGCAGGCCGCGGGTTTGTTTCCAGGACAGTGTTGGTAGCTCCGTTGCCTTGGCTCCGGGTTTCAGGGCGAGCAGTGCGTTTTCGCTTTTGTTGAAAATCGCGGTCATGCTTTCCCATTCTTCTCGATCGATGCGTTGGTCCTTGTCGGCGTCGATATAGGCGAAATGCATGCGGGCGGGACCTGTGGCTTCGTCCTTTTCGATGGCCTGGTTGCTGTTGGAGTCGTTCGTCAACAGTTCATCGAAACCGGGCATGCGCTTGACGCCTGAGCCCATGGTCCAGCCGGAGATGTAGATGTGTTCGTCGTCGAAGGCAGGGGACGCCACGGTTTCATTGGGGAGTCCTCCCATTTCCCAGACGAGTTTGCCGTTTTCCAAATCATAGGAACATACTCTCAGGGTGCCGGAGGTGATGACGGTTTCCGGGCGCCTGGGAGGCCATGCGATGGGCGTTGAGAATCCGCGTCGAAATCCGGGACGTTGGGTTTTCCAGATTACTTCACCGGTTTCCGCGTCCACCGCAAGTAGATGTGAATCGACGTCCTGATCCACCTGAAGGATGATTCGGTTGTTTGCCAGCAATGGCGAAGACGAGGCTCCGTGCTGGGTGATCGGGACTGGAAGGGGAAGTTTCCAGAGTTCCTTGCCGCCGAAATCATATTTCACCAACCCGAAAGAACCGAAGTAAACGTAGACAAACCGTCCATCGGTTACCGGGGTGGAGTTGGCGGGGGTGCCGTTGCGGTGGCCTCGTTCGATTTTGGTTGGGGCCAGGGACCGTTTCCATAGCAGCTCACCACTGTGACGGTCGAGGGCTGCAGTGGTGAGTTGTTCGTTTTCAAAGGTTGTCAGGAACAGTTTGTCCTCCCAGATGCCGGGGGAAGAGTGTCCTGGTGGGATTTCCTTTTTCCAGAGGATCGCTTCGTCCGGACCGAAGGGTAATGGGAGTTTGGATGTTTCCGATCTGCCCTGGCCGTCAGGGCCTCGGAACTGTGCCCAGTTCTCGGCGGACAGGAACATGGCCTTCGTTCCAGAGAAAAGGATCGTCAGGACGATGGCCAGTGCGATACGAAAGGGAGTTTTCGTTGCGTGACCGATGGCGCTCATGGTGTTGGATTATCCCTCGGAAGGTTGCTGTTCCCGCGCTGCGCTGCCACCTTTACCGTCCTGGGTTTCGCCCAGCAGTTTGGTCAGGAATGCTCCGGCGATGAGGCCTGCCAGCAAGGCAATGCCACCACAAACCCAGTAGGGCAGGGGCTGATGAAAGCCATAAAACATGGTGGCCATGGGCGGTCCAAGAATGCGGGCGACCGCGGACGCACTTTGAGACACTCCCAGGCTGGCTCCTTGTTCGTTATCGGGTGAAACGATGGAGATCAATCCGGTCAAGGGAGCCCGGTTGATGCCGGAGAAAATGGCGTAGACTGCGAGGGAAATCAGGATCCATATGACATTTGAACTGGCCGGAATCATGAAAAAGCTGAGGGTCAATCCGAAGAAACTCGCGAAGATCAGCGGCTTTTCCCCAAAGCGGTGGACTAATCTCCCTATAGCTCCTCCCTGGACCATGGTGGCGATGAAGCCCGAGTAGGCCAGGAAGTAGTAACACTCCTTACGTTCGAACCCCATGTAATCGACCATCAAAAGTGGCAAAGTGGTTTCGAAACAGGCAAAGCAGAGGGTTGCCAGGAACACGAGAGTGACCAGCAATCGCAGCTTGGGTTGTCCAAGAGTGTGGGCCCACTGAGCCCATTGGGCGCGTTTGACGGCTGGTTTGGCATCTTTTGCCCGGCTTTCGGAAAGAATGAAGCAGGCGGCCACGAAGTTAATCAGACAGATGGTGGCAGCCACCCAACCCGGACCTTGAGGCCCGAGGAAATGATCTGAAAGACCTCCGATGAGCGGACCGAATATAAAGCCAAGTCCAAAACCCATCCCAATGACCAAACCCACCCCGCGTGAGCGTTTTTCAGGCGGGGTAATGTCGGCTACGTAGGCGGAAGCCACCGAGAGGTTGGCTCCGCAGATGCCGGCAAAGACGCGGGACAGGAGCAGCATCATCAGTCCGTAGGTCCCTTCCAATCCACTGGCATAGCCGAACATGGCATAGGAAATGGTTGAACCTGCCGTGCTGATCAGGATGATGGGGCGGCGTCCGATGCGGTCGGAAAGTTTCCCTAACCAGGGCGCAAAGAAGAACTGCATCAGGTTGTAGGACGCGACGATGCAACCGATCGCAAGTCCTGAAGCGCCAAACTGTTCGGAGTACAGTGGCAGCAAAGGCAACACGATGCCGAACCCAACCAGGTCGGCAAAGACGATCAAAAACAGAATGAATAGTGTTGGCTTTCTCATTTAACGCCTTTTTGTACGAAGCGCGAAGTTAACGTGTCGAAGGGGGAGATCAAAGGAGAAATTTGGAAAAAGAAAGTGGGGGGATTGGTTGGAATTGTTTTTGGACGGGATGAACAGGATTTACAGGATGATTTTTGTGGAACAGTGTTAGCATCTGTGAAGGGGTGCATCCTTGTTGTTTTGAGAGTTTTTTTATTGGGTGGCCTCAGTTACATCAGTCATGGGATCTGCGAGATGAACAGGATGCTATTGGGTGGTTTTGGGCAGAGTGGCTGCGCTTGCCAACGTGTGGCTGGTAGGTGTTAAAGGTTGTCTTGGTTCGCTCAATTCAATTTGACGATTTGGTGGGTTTCGGGTCGAATGGTTTGCAGCTAATTTGGATTCCATTATGAAAAGCCAGAAATTCTCTCGTCGGACCGCTTTGAAATCGTTGACCGCAACCGGCATGGCTGCGGCGGCATCCTCGAATATCGCCCGTCAGCTTGAAGCTGCGGACATCAAGCCGGTGAAACTGAAGGGCAATGTGAACCATTCCGTTTGCAAGTGGTGTTACTCGGATTTGACTTTGGAGGAGTTGGCTCAGGCCGCTTCCCAGTTTGGCATGCAATCGGTGGAACTGCTCAATCCGGATCAGTTTGCCGTGCTCAAAAAGTATGATCTGGTCTGTGCCATGGCCAATGGTCCAGGTGGGATTCCGAAAGGATTCAATCGCATCGAAAACCACGCCACCTTGATTGAAGGTTTCCAACGCATGATCCCGCAAGTGGCCGAGGCTGGTTTTCCGAACATCATTTGTTTCTCTGGCAACCGTGCGGGATTGGATGATGAGAAAGGCATCGAAAACTGTGCGATCGGATTGAAACAGATCATGAAGGTGGCCGAACAAAACAAGGTCACGGTCTGCATGGAATTGCTCAACAGCAAGGTCAACCACAAGGATTACCAGTGCGATCACACCGAATGGGGAGTGGAACTGGTGAAGGCGGTGGGTTCGGAACGGTTCAAGCTTCTCTACGACATCTACCATATGCAGATCATGGAGGGTGATGTCATCCGCAACATCCGCACCTATCACGAATACATCGGGCATTATCATACGGGTGGCAATCCGGGCCGCAATGAAATCGACGAGACACAGGAACTGAATTACCCGGCTATCTGCAAGGCGATTGTGGAGACCGGATTCAAGGGGCACATTGCCCAGGAGTTCATTCCTAAACGCCACCCGCTCGGCAGTCTGTACGAAGCTGTGCGGACCTGCGATGTCTGATAGTGCGACCATTCCCTGGCTGGCCCGGATCAAAAGGACACTGCCACCTGTGCTACTGGTGGTAGCTGTGTGCTTTGCCTATCTGTACTACAACTCTGAACCGCGCTACCAGGGGCGGCGTTTTTCGGAGTGGATGCGTCTCTATGAACAGGGAGTGGATCCCGGGCGAGCGGAGCTGGCGATTTACGCCATGGGACCGGATGCCGTGCCTCATCTGGCCTATTGTTTGACATCCACCAAACCCGGTATGTTGGATCGCATGGTGATGTCCGTAGGGCGGCTGAACCAGAGCCTCGCTTTTAAGCTGAGTCAGGCGACCTCCAAGTGGAAACTCAGCCTTCAAGGTAACGGCCGGGCCAAGAAGGGGAGGGAATCCCTGATCGCCCAGGACCTGCTCAAGAATGCTCCGGAACCGTGGAAACCGGACATTATCTTCGCTATGAAGGATCTTTTGGAAAACGGTTCCGTTTACCAGCAACAACCCGCCTTGTTGGTGATGGAACATTACGCTTCAGATGCTGGTCCGCTGGTGGGCGCTTTGCGGGAAATCATCAAAGACGGGAATGACAGTTTACTCTGGCCAACCTTGGATCTGTTGCGCGAGATGGGGGAATTGGCATCTCCTCTTGGACCTGAGTTGATCCCTCTATTTGCTCACCCAGACATGTCCATACAGTCCAAAGCGGTTTTGGTGGGATCCCGTATCAAGATCGATCCTCATGAAGCCATGCCTGCGCTCAAGCCTATGCTGGATTCCATGCCCGGTGAGCATCGGCGATTGGTGGCCGTGCAAACCCTTGCTGCAATTGCAGTCGCTGAGGAGGAACAAATCAAATATTTGGTGGAGGCCCTGGATGATCCTTCTGAAGATATACGTAACCACGCTGCTTATGGGCTCGGGCGTCTGGGAAAGGATGCGATCGGGAGTTTGGATGCCTTGATTCCTTTGTTGAGGGATGAGGTGATTGGCGTGCGGGCGACTGCTGCGACGGCGATTGGCAACATGGGCTCTGAAGCCAAATCAGCGATCCCTCATCTGTTTGATACGATGAACAATGATTTTTCCGGCGTGGGGCAGGAGTGTCGTGTTGCCATTGAAAAAATCGATCCAGAACAGGCAAAAAACATCATTATCCGTTAAAAAATCAGCGTTTCCCCCCTTGACGAACGGCAAAAGTTATTTTTACTTCACTGCCCATGAGTCAAAAAACGGAAAAACATGAATTTCAGGCGGAAATCCAACAGCTGTTGGATATTGTTATTCATTCTCTCTACACCGATAAGGAAATCTTTATTCGGGAACTTATTTCCAATGCGGCGGATGCTTGTGAAAAGCTCCGGTTTCACCAGAGTTCCGGCAAGGACATTCACGAGCCTGACACCGAGCTCAAAATCAGCATCGCTACCGACGACAAAGCCAACACCATCACCATTACCGATACCGGCATCGGCATGTCTCGTGATGAACTGGTCGAAAACCTCGGCACCATAGCCCATTCCGGTTCCAAAGCTTTCCTGAAGCAGGTTTCCGAAGGCAAGGAAAAGCCGGATGCCAACTTGATTGGTCAATTTGGTGTTGGTTTCTACTCCGCGTTCATGGTGGCCGAAGAAGTGAAGGTCAACACCCGATCCTTTGCTCCTGATCAGTCAGGGCATACCTGGGTTTCCCAGGGGGTTGGCACTTACGAAATTGACGAAGCACCCGATTGTCCTCGCGGTACACGCATTTTCGTCAAGCTTAAGGAGGACGATAAGGAGTTTGCCACGTCAACGCGGGTAGAGTCCATCATCAAGCAGTATTCCAATTTTGTTCCTTTTCCTATTGAACTCAATGGCGAGGTAGTCAACAAAGTCAGCGCCATCTGGACCCGCAGCAAGAGCGAGATCAAGGATGAGGAATACAACGAATTTTATCATTACATCGGACATGATCACGAGGATCCATTGACTCGGTTGCACTTTTCCGCTGATGCACCGTTGGCCATCAAATCGCTGGTGTATGTTCCGGCCAAGAACATGGAGACGCTGGGAGTCGCCCGCAGCGAAAACGAGGTGCATCTCTACTGCCGCAAGGTGCTCATCCAATCCAAAGCCGAAAAGCTTTTCCCTGAATGGTTGCGATTCCTCAAAGGTGTGGTCGACAGCGAGGATCTGCCGTTGAACATCTCGCGTGAATCCATGCAGGACAGCGCATTGATGCAGAAGTTGAACAAGGTGTTGACCACGCGTTTCCTCAAGCATCTGGACGAGCTGTCCCAAAAGGATGAGGAAGCATTTTACAAGATTTACGATCTGTACCATCGATTCCTGAAGGAAGGTGTGGCGACCGATTTTACACATCGTGACAAGCTGGCCAATCTGTTGCGTTATGAATCCACTAGTTTGGACAAAGGCAAAAAGACTTCGCTGAAGGAATACATCAGTCGCATGCCCGAGGATCAAAAGGAGATCTATTACCTGGTGGCTTCCGGGCGCGATGCTGCAGAGGACAGTCCTTATCTGGAAGTTTTCAAGTCCAAAAACTACGAAGTTCTTTTCCTCTACGATCCGATTGACGAAATCGTGATGGACCATCTAGGGCAGTTTGAGGAGAAGACTCTGACGTCTGCCGAGAAAGCTGATCTTAAGATTGAAGATAACAAGGACGAGAAAGCTCTTTCAGAAGAAGACGCGGAGGCATTGGCCAAATGGGCGAAGGAGAAACTGGGCGATAAAGTGGAGGAGGTTCGTGTTTCCACACGTTTGGTAGGCAGTCCTGCCGTGGTGCTCGACAGCGATAAAACCATGACCGCTCAGATGCGCCGGTTTATGAAATCCATGAACCAGGATGCCGGTCCGGTCAAGCTCGACATGGAGTTGAATCCTCAGCACCCCATCGTATCACAATTGTTCCAGATGAAAGGCGCCAACGAATTGCTCGCGACCAAGGTGGTTGAGCAGTTGCTGGATAACGCCCGTCTGGCTGCCGGTGTGGTGGAAGATCCCAAGACCATGGTCAAGCAATTGAATCAGTTGTTGGAACAGGTGTTGACTGCCGGGAAATAGGTAGACCGGACCGTCCCGGTCCGCGCCTTGTGGCTTGGGAGTTCAAGCATGCCATCCAGAGGGAGCCCTGGGGCATTGAGAATCGCAGGCTTCCCGAAACGAAAGATCATTGGTGATTGGGCACCACAAGGGACGCGCCAGGGACGGCACGTTCTACCTGAGGGTGAGAATCGCAGGCTTTCCCAAACGGATTGTCATTGGACTTGTAAGCCACGAGGTTTGCGTGACGGGACGTCCCGCGGCTACCTGGCGCAAAAAAGCCGCAGTGAGGATTTCTCACCGCGGCTTTTGCTGTTCTATGTTCGAAATTACTTTTTCTCCACCCGAATGGATTCGATGGTGACCGGGGTGGTGGTTTTGCCTGATGGATCAGTTTCCAGATTGCTGATTTTGTCGGCGATGTCCATTCCCTCGATGACTTTGCCGAACACGGTGTGTTTTCCTGTCAGGTGAGGGGTGTCGACCACATTGATGAAGAATTGTGAGCCGTTGGTGTTGGGGCCCGAGTTGGCCATGGCGATGACGCCACGATCTGGTTTCTTGGCGGGCAGTTTGTCGTCGAATGCGTAGCCAAGGTTGGCATACACATCGAGCACGGATAAGGCATTAACGGTGTTCTGGATCTCTTCGAGTTTTTCCTGGAACTGTTCCTGACTGGAGATGCCCAATTTTTGCAGGACAGGACCTAGTACCGTTCGTTGAAAGCTTGCTTGATCACGGATCAACAGCCAGGGGTGGGGTGCTCCGCCTTCTCCCATGGCTTTTAGATCAGCCAGTCCGAGTCCTTTTGCGTTGATTTCGTCTTTGAATTTGTAGCCGGGATCTCCTGTACCGGTGCCGAGGGGGCAACCTCCCTGGATCATGAAGTCCTTGATCACCCGATGAAATGTCAATCCATCATAAAAAGGTTTTTTGACATCTTCCCCCGTTTTGGCGTCCTTGAAGGTCTTATTTCCTTCGGCCAGATCGATGAAATTTTTGACGGTTTCCGGGGCGGCATCAGGCCAGAGTTCGATGCGGATATTGCCCTGAGACGTCTTCATCAAGACCACCGGATTGTCGCTGGTTTTGGTTGCTGCCGTCGGGGCAGGTGCTTCCTCTTCAGCTGCTTGTAGGGATTCCGTGCCGGCAAGAGCGATCGTTGCAACCGCTGCCACCGCAACGATTCCTTTCCGTAGATTAGGTATCTTATTCATGTCAAATTCGACGACCTTACGCGATTCCTATTCAATTGGAAGCTTTCTTGAAAAAAAGAACGTGCTGTCTTGGAAGTCCTTCGTAAGTGCGAACCCATTCAAATCCCTGGTGCTCCGCTTCTTTTTGCACTTGGGCTTTAGACATTTTATGGAGCAGCTTGATGGGGACACGTGGATCTTCCAGTCGATATTCCACCCAGACGACTTGTCCATTTGGTTTGAGCGCTTTTCGTATGGCGGTCATCATTTCGTGCGGATACGAAAATTCATGGTAGACATCGACCATGAGCACCATGTCCAGCGAAGCTTCTGGAAGGTTGGGGGATGATTCCTGTCCAAGGATCATCTCGACGTTCTCGATGCCTTCCGCCTTCAGGTTGTTTTTCAGGATGTCCAGCATTTCCGGTTGGATGTCCACTGCCATCACTTTGCCGTCCTTGCCGACTTCTCTGGCCATGCGCCGGGTGAAGTAACCACTTCCTGCTCCGATGTCGGCTACGGTTTGTCCGGGGCGGATGCCGAGTGATTGGATCAGCAGATCCGGGCGTTCTTCTTGTTGGCGTTCGGGGCGCTCCAGCCAATCCGCTCCGAGGTGCCCCATGACATGAGATATCTCGCGGCCTTGGTAGGCTTTGCCGATACCATCGCGAGAGGGCCGCGCGAGTTTGGTATAGTGTGAGGTCGTTTGTCCGGAACTTTCTTGTGATTGAATGTGTGGGGACAGTGACAACAGGCAAATGATCGCAAAATAAATCAGAATGCTCAGGTCGTTTCCGGACTGGGTATGATGTTGAAACGTTTTTTTCATGAGTGAAAGCGTGTGTTGAGTGTCGCATGAAATTGAACACACTTGTTACGGAAGGCAAGCTTCAATCCAAAGGGTGAGGCCTGCAGCAGGCACGATCTACCTTTTGGTTTTCTTGCCGGTCAGGATGCCGCAGTGGATCAGGGTGTCGAAGGGGCCAGTCACTTCCAGCCCGCAGGCTTCCATCCAAGAGCGGTATTCTCCTGCGGAGTAGGCGCGGCCTTCGGTGAGGGTGAACAGGGCGGCCGAATAAAACGCGATCGGGGCCGGTCCGTCGAGGGCGTCGTTGAGGAAGACGTCATGGACGATCAGGCGTCCGTCAGGTTCGAGCAGTTCGCTGTAGCGACGCATGAGGTTTTGGCATTCAGTCACGTCCCAGTCGTGGAAGATATTGGAAAAGAGAAACGCGTCAACTTTGGTATCCGGATTCCATTCGAACATGTCGCCTTCCACCAGGTGCAATCGGTCTCTATGTGGGCTGGCGGCTGCCATTTCGCGCGCGATGTTCAGGACTTCGGGGAGGTCGACGAGGGTGACTTCCAGGTGCGGATTCTTTTCAAGCAGGGCGAGGGCATAGATTCCGGTGCCGCCGGCGACGTCGACCAGGTGGGAGACGTTTTTCAGGTCCAGTTTTTCCGCCAGAGCCGGAGCGACATTCCGTGCGCGGCCTGCCAGGGAGAGGGTGAAGTGACGCGCAAGGGCTGTTTGTTCCATGGCGGATTTGACACCCGCACGATAAATGAAGGCAGCGCCTTGATGGTCGATATCTGCCGGTTGGTTGGTTTTGAGACGTTCCACCAAGTCCAGCACCTCCGGTGAATCTGCTGCCAGACCGAGGTAGTCTCCCACGTAAAAGGTTTTTTTTGAGTCGAGATGTTCGAGTGCCATTTCAGTGGCCTGAAATTTTCCTTCGGCATCGCGCTGGACCATGTTCATGGCCTGGAGGGCGGTGAGTAACACGACAAAGGGACGTGATTCCAGTTGGAGGTGTTGCTTGAGGTCCATTTCCGAAACCGGGCCTTGGGCCAAACGTTCGAACACTCCGAAATGCGCCACTGCTGCGGTGAGCAGGTTGGAACCGTAACGCCAGCGAAACGCCTCAAAGATCGGGGTTGGATCGGTGCTTGGTGATGGCTGGCTTGTGTTGTTGCTCATTGGGATTGGAGTCTAATCAAGCTGGTGATCCTTGGGTAGTTTTTTGGTTTCAAAAAATGCCATTGAGAAACTTTTCTTCAAAGTGGACGTTTCTTTCTGAAGAGACAATGCTGGTAGAACCTAAATCGCCTCATCATAAACCCATCGATTGGCGGGTGCGAATGCGCATGATACCACACGGTGATACGGACTGGCCGGGTTGGTTGAAGTGGCTTTTACTTACTCCTGCTTTGCTGCTGGCAGGTTTCGTGGTTTTTGGCGTTGGAGGGCCGATTTTGGGTTTGCACTTTGGGGTTGGCCCCAGAGAACATGATTATGGAGTTACATGGTTTTCGCTAGGCGGTTGTCTGAATCTTTCCATTGAGCTTATTGGAGGGATAAGATTTGGCAGGTCGGGTGTTTCGCATACACAGATCAGAATTGGGTTTATCTTGTTTACCATTTTTGCTTGGAGGTTTGTGGGGGCGATGGTTCCGATGATTATAACATGGAAATTTTGACAATAATGTTGTCAGAAGATTCCCATTCATGAATGGTCTCCACTTCTTATGGCAACGCAGACTATCAAGGGTGTTATTTTTGATCTGGATGGAACATTGATCGATTCGCTGGCGGACATTGCGACGGCGGCGAACAGTGTGTTGGAGAAATTTGGTTTTCAGCCGCATCCTGTCGAGGCTTACAAGACGTTTGTGGGTGATGGTGTGAATGTCCTCATGGAGCGTATTGTGCCGGGGCAAGAGATCACGGATGAGTTTCGCATGAAATTCCTGTTGGCATGGAAGGACGCCTATGCGGTGCAATGGAAGATTCAAACCCGACCCTATGATGGCATTCCTGAAGTGGTCGCCGGTTTGAAGGAAGGCGGGTATAAAATGGGTGTGCTCTCGAACAAACCCCAGGAATTTACTCAGGCATGTGTGGCTGAATTTTTCCCATCGGACGACATGGATCCGGTTTGGGGGCTTTGTGAGGATCGTCCCAAGAAACCCGATCCCAAAGGCGCACTGGCCATGGCTGCTTCCTGGGGTTTGCAGCCCGAGGAAATACTCTATGTAGGGGACACGAATACTGATATGCAGACCGCGGTCAATGCCGGTATGTGGCCTTTGGGAGTGTCCTGGGGATTTCGTCCCCGCACGGAACTTGAGTCCTGTGGGGCCAGGGCGGTCATCGATCATCCTTCTGAAATCCTGCCTCTTTTGGAGAATCTTTCAAAACAGCAGAGTTGACATTGGGTGTGGATCCTGATTTGAATCGCGCTCATTTCCGTTAATTCATCTGATTAGGGAAAGCTATACTTTTAAGCAAAACCTTGAAGCGAGCATGAAAAATGCTTAGGTAAATGAACGTGTCCACTGAGGAAAACAAAGAACGCAAGCCATTGAAAATGGTGCAGTGCGCAGGTTGCGGCGCCAAGGTGTTTATACCTGGCGATCTGGAGCCGTTGACCTCCACGCCGTGCAGCAAGTGCGAGTATCCCATCATGATGCCCATGATGTTACGTCAGTTCAACTTGCTGCGTCCGATTGCTGAAGGAGGAATGGGCGTGGTTTACCGGGCATTTGACACGTCCCTGGAGCGGGAAGTGGCGGTGAAGTTGATGAAGCCTGAATTGGCTGAAGACAAGGAGGTTCTTGAGAGTTTTTATCGCGAAGCGCGTGCCTGTGCCTGCTTGAATCATGGTAACATTATCCATATCTATACGTTCGATGAGTATGAGGGAATGCGTTACCTGGTGATGGAGGTCGCTGACAACGGAAGTTTGGACGGGCGCATTGAGGAATACAGCGTGCTGGATGAACTGCTGGTGCTGGATGTCGGGATCAAAATGGCCTCCGCTCTTGATTCTGCTTTGGCCAAGAACCTGTTGCACCGGGATCTCAAGCCGGCCAACATCTTGTTCAACAAGGAAAATGAGCCGAAATTGGTGGACTTTGGGCTCGCAGTGAATGCTGATGCCGATCAGAACTTTCATGGCGCTGTGTGGGGCACTCCTTACTACATCGCCCCCGAAAAGGTGAATCGCGAGGGAGAAACATTCCTTTCCGACATGTACAGCCTGGCGGGAACGCTCTATCATGCGCTGACCGGGCATGTTCCGTTTGAAGCGCCGACCATTGAGGAAGTGGTTGCGGCTCATGTGCATACACAATTGACGCCGCCGAATCACGTGGTTCATTCCATTACCCAGCCTACGTCCGACGCCATCTATCGGGCTATGGCCAAAGAACCGTCTCATCGTTTTCAGAGTTATGGAGAGTTTGTTATGGCTCTTGAGAATGCTCGTAGTCAATTGCTGGTGAATCAGTTAAGAGCTAGCAATGCAGCCGCTCCGCCCCCTCCGGGTGAAGGTGGAGGCAAAGGCTGGTGGAGACGTTAGGGATTGCCCTTCCTTTTGTTGGGCTTGTTGTTGCACAATTGTGACAGCTTGAGCGGATTCAGGGTTTGCACTCCGGGGCTTCAGGCGATAGGTTGAGGCCCGCTAGAGTCCAAACCGATAAGCACAGACATGAAGGTTTTCCATCAAATGTTGTCCATCCGCCTCTTTCTTCTCATGGCAGGAGCTGTCTTACCGCTTCTTCCGATGAAATCTGCGTCGCTCGGGGAGGGAACAGTTCGAGCCCATTGGCTTTTTGCTTCCCATCGCCAGCAGGGGCAAAAGATGTTGCCAATTCAAGGTGGTCCGCGACCATTGTTCCGTGGGCAGGTTCGTTTTAAAACGGATCCCTTGCCTCCGCGCGTCGAGTTGACCGGCCGAGGCGAACGCCTGGTGTTGGCTGAAAAAATCGAAGATGCCAACCTTCCCGAAGAATCCTTTGCCATCGAATCATGGCTGAGAGTCAACGAACTTTCTCCCAAAGCCGGCATCATCGGCGCAGCGCAGGACGATCCTTCCGCCAAAGCTGGTTGGATCCTGGGTCACCAAAATGACCGTTTCTTCTTCGGTCTTGCCACTGAAAATGGAAAGGGAATGACCTATATCCAAAGCGATGCTGGATGCGTGGTTGGCAAATGGCATCATGTCGTGGCCAACTATTCCGGTGACCGCATGGAGTTGTGGCTGGACGGAGAGCTAGTTGCACAATCAACTGCCCAGAGCGGAAAGATTCGGTATCCAGACAAACTTACCTACGAAATTGGCGCTTTTCATGATACCGATGAACACCATGCGCTGGTGGGAGCGATTCATGAGATCTACTTGTTGGATGGCCCGATGGAGAGCGCACTGATTCAAGCCCGCTATCGTGATAAACGGGATTACTTTCCAAAACCAGGACCTGATCCGGTCATCATGCCGATTGCTTACGGGCCGTTCATTGACTGGCAAGGTAAAGGGCAGGTTCGGATCTCCTGGGAAGTCGATGCTGTCATGCCAACCCGGATTGATCTGATGGGGCCTGAAGGCGAGTTTCGACAATTCTCCTTACCAAGAGGTTCCCAGAAGCACGAAGTCGTGTTTGATCAACTCCAGCGTGATGCCGAATATCAATTCCGCATTCACGGTCCTGATGTAGGAGAACAGGTCCAGTTCAGTTCACTCTACGAATTCGATACTTCCTTTTACTATGCCCCGGTTCCATCCGCCGTGCCGGATGCGGCTTCCGAACTGGCTCAGACTTTTTCAGAATACGAATCCAGCATGAGTGGCCTGTTGAATGCAACCGGCCGTGATCGCGGGTTCGGTCTGATCCTGGGGGCTGGTCAGGCGGAACAAAGCATGGCTTTTGCTCTGACTCGATTGAGTGAATACAAGGTGGTGCTGGTGGATCCTTCAGAAAAACAGGTTCAGTCCGCTCGTCGCGCTTTGGATGATGCGGGAGTTTATGGAGAGCGCGTGACGGTTCATCAGGGCGATTTCGCATCGCTTCCTTATGGAACTTTCTTCGCCAACCTGGTTCTTGTGCCGGATGCCGCGTTGGTGGCCCGGGAGCAGGAAGGGGACCTGGATTGGTTGAAGCGCATGGTGCGTCCCGCCGGAGGAACGGTTTGTGTGGCGGTGACAGCCGATACGCCGTTTTCAGATGTAAACAATATTTCGAATGCATTCTCTGATTTTCAAGTGAATGTGCGCAAAGGTCCGAAGCAATCCTGGGTGATGGCCACGCGTGGCGAACTTGTTGGAGCCGGTGAGTGGAGCCATCAGTATGGTGGGGCCGATAATTCTTCGTGTAGTCAGGACGCCCTGGTGCATGGTGAACTTGGAGTGCTGTGGTGGGGGGATCCGGGACCACGTCCGATGCCTGATCGCGGCCCGCGTAATCCCGCGCCGGTTTCCGTCAATGGACGGTTGTTCATTCAGGGAGATCGCACCTTGTTCGGTTTGGATTCCTATAACGGAACCATTATGTGGAATTATTTCAGTCCCGAGATGCGCCGGGCAAACATGCCGCGTGATTGCAGTAACATGATCGGTACGCACGACTATCTTTACATTGCACAGGGACGTTACTGTATCGGGATCGAAGGGGACACGGGAGAACGCAAACTGAGATTTGAAGTGTTGCGCCCAGAAGGTTCCACCAAAGTGGATTGGGGTTACCTGGCATCGGTGAAGGATGTTTTGATCGGGAGCAGTGTCAAATCGGGGAGCGGTTACCTTGGTGATGACGGTGAATGGTTTGAAGAATATCATCCGGAAGACGTCAGCCGTGTTGTGAGCAACAGTTTGTTTGGGTTGAACCGTCATTCCGGTGAACAGGTCTGGAAGTACGAAGGCGGCGCCATCATCAATTCCACCATTACCATTGGGAACGGTGAAATCTATTTCCTGGAAAGCAGAAACCCTGAAGCGATGACTTCGCCTCACGGCCGATTGGAACCCGACGTGCTGACCGAAGTGCGTCTGGTTTGTCTGGATTTGGAAAATGGACAACAGCAGTGGGAACGCGTGCATGACTTCAGCTCCTGTCAGTTCATGACCTACATGAGTTTCAGCAACGACACCCTGGTGGTTACTGGAGCAGACAAGAACAAGCATTACCACACCTTTGCGTTCAATACGGCCTCTCAAAAGGTGGAAGGTGATTTAAGCCAGGCTCCACTGGCGGCCGGATCATTGTTGTGGGAAGAAAGCCATGAGGCAGGAAAAAACCATCACAGCGGCCACCTGCAACATCCGGTCGTGATTGGCGATACTTTCTACTCCGATCAACGGGCTTTCAGTTTGCGCGATGGCAAACTTCTGCGGACGGACCTTCCGGAGCGTCGTGGTTGCGGGACGATGTCGGCCGCGTTGAACAGCATCTTCTATCGACATTACTACCATGGGCAATGGGATTTGGAGAGCGACAAGCGGGTCCAGTTCGAAGGACTCCGCAGTGGTTGCTGGTTGGGGATGATTCCTGCCGGCGGATTGCTGCTGGCTCCTGAAGCCAGTGCCGGGTGTTCCTGCGCCAATGCCATTCAGACTTCCGTTGGTTATGTTCCGAAACACCTCGATCCCACTGCATTTGTAAAGACACAGATTCCTTGACAGAGACCGTGAGCAATATTCCACCACCAGATTCTTATTTTCTATCCAGCGCCGAAGGGTGGCTGTTGTTGGGGAATCCCATCGAAGCCCTTGGGGAGCTGGAAAAAATAAAACCGGCCATGCGGGTGCGGCCGGAGTATCTGGAGTTGAAGTGGCGGATCTTTGCGGATACCAAACAGTGGGACGAAGCACTGGAGCTCGCCGAGGGGATGGTCCGGGAATTGCCCGATCACTCCGGAGGTTACATCCTGCGCTCCTACGCACTTCGAAGAGCAACGAAGGGTTCCGTTAAAAAAGCGACCACCGCCCTACTGGAAGCGGCCGCCAAGTTTCCCAAGGAACCCATTATCCCTTACAACCTGGCATGCTACGCCTGTCAATCCGGAGACCTGCCGCAAGCCAGAAAGTTCTTTCGCATGGCGCTTGAAATTGGCGATCGTAAAGAACTCCTGAAGATGGCCAGCATGGACAATGATCTCGAGTTGCTCTGGAGCGAACTGAAATATTTGTGAGCCTCTGCTCATGCCTGGTTCCGGGATTCACTTCGTTGAAGCCTGCCAGCTATTCGGGAAAACACGTTTGATGTTTTTGCGATAGATTTTGTCAATGACCGTTCGCGTTAGTTTGAGTCCCTTCACCGGTAGATCGAGCACCGCAACGGATTGTTCCTCATCCGTGCAAAGGTATGCCCAATCGGATATCCAACGCTGCTGCATTTGGTAATAAGCGGCCTTTGCCTGCCCGGGAGCCGTCACGCCTCCATCGGTTCCGTAGACGATGCGGTCCTGGTATTTGATAAAAAAGTTCCGGACACGCTGGAGGTCCTGATTGGACTGATACTGAATCTGTCCCATCCGGGCAGCTGTATCGACCACCGCGTTGGGATACTTGTCCAGAAACTTGCCCAACTCTTCCACGCTCCATTCCAGACTTCCGAAGTGCGCCCCGATGAACGGAAGGTTGGGGTGTTTGTCCAGCATTCGGTTACGGGCAGCGATTTGGTCTTCGTAGGAAGGCATTTCGGGGTGGAGATACATGTGGTATTTGGGATTGCGCCGGAAGTAATTCCGATCGTTTTTGACCGTCATTTCGTCCAGCGGCAACCAGCAGTTTTTGGGTTCTCCCAGATGCCCCATCAGGCGAATGCCCTTTTGTTCGAGATAATCAAACACCGGGTCGAATTGAGGATCATCAATCATGACCAACTTGCCGTCCTTGTTCCGAAACTCCATGCCAATGTCCTTCCAAACCTTGACGGCAACGGCGCCATTTCTAAAAGTGGCCTCCAGGTATTGGATCGTTTTTTCAATCCAGTCCACATCATCCCACCCTTCAAGCGGAAACGCTGAAGCCACTTCCACATGTCCGGGATGCGCCGCTTTTTGCGCGAAAGAAGCCTGGTGTTTTTGTTTCAGTTCCGTGGAGTCGGCAGTGTGTACCACGACGTTCAGGAATTTGAATCGATCCTGCGCCGCCAGCTCGACGAACTTGGGTTCGACCGTGCGGATGTGGAAGTGGGAATCAATTTTCTCCACCTGATCATAGTCCTCCACGGAGTAGTAAGTCTCCTGTGCGTTCATCGCCCAAGCACAGACAAAGACGGTCCAAAAGGTCGTTAACAGAGTTTTCATGATTTCCAATCCTATCGGTCCAGATTGCAGGTCGGAAGGTTTAAATAACCGGGCGTTGGTGTTTTTTTGAGTATTGAATTTGCACAAAATGATTGATACAGTCGGTCTATGAATTGGGAAGACTGCCATGCAGTGGAATCAAGCCCCGATAAAATGGGGGGGGCGGTCGTTTTCGTGGGGACACGCATTCCCGTGTCGACTCTTTTTGAAAATCTCAAAGCAGGGGCGACTATAGATGAATTCCTTGATTGGTTTCCGGGGTCTGACAGAGGACAAATAGAAGCCGTTTTGGATTTTTTGGCCGGATCCGAACCTCAGTGCGCTGCATGAGGATACTTTTTGACCAAGGAACGCCATATCCTCTTAGCAAATTCCTGCCAGAAGGTTCGGTGAAGGCTGCCGCTTGGCATGGCTGGAGCGGTCTGTCCAATGGCGATCTGATCGCAGCTTCGGAAGAGGCTGGGTATGATGTGTTGGTCACGACTGATAGGAATTTACGGTATCAACAAAACCTCGCGAATCGGAAAATCGCCATTGCGGTCGTTCTTCAACCGGCATGGCCAATTTTAAAAATGCGTGCCACAGAGGTAGCGAAATTTATTCTGTCGATGAATAGTGGCAATTACGTCGAAATTTGAACATTTGAAAATTCATTGAGTTTCAAAGGGCTGGAACTTTCAAATTGAATTCCAGCGGATTCGAACCCACTATTTCCCCATGATCCGATATCCAAGCATTTGGTTTTCAATACTGTCGTTTTGTGTGGGGACTTTTTCCGTCGATGCGGCTGGGCAGCGTCCGAACTTTTTGATCATCATGGCGGATGATTGTACGCACAATGATCTCCCCGTGTACGGTGGCAAGAATGCGAAGACACCGAACATAGATCGATTGGCTTCGCAGGGCTTGGTGTTCGATCGGGCCTATTTGACCTCTGCCATGTGTCAGCCCTGCAGAGCGGAGCTTTATACGGGATTGTATCCGATGCGAAATGGATGTGCCTGGAATCATTCCGCCAGTCGTCCCGGGATTACCAGCATGCCGCATCATCTTTCAAAACTTGGTTATCGCGTCGGGTTGGCTGGGAAGGTGCATGTCAGTCCGAAATCGGTGTTTCCTTTCGAATCGGTGGGTGGATTTGATGACAATTGCGTGCGTAATCCGACGCGTGTGCATGATTTGAAATCTGTGGACGAATTTATTTCACGCGATGCCGACCAACCTTTTTGTCTGGTGGTGGCTTTGGTTGAACCGCATGTGCCCTGGGTGATGGGGGATGCCTCCCAGTATCCACCGGACCAAATCCAACTGCCACCCAACATTGCCGATACCCAGCGCACCCGTGAGGATTTTGGCCGATACCTGGCCGAGATCACCTACATGGACGGACAGGTGGGCGAGTTGTTGCGGTCGCTGGATTTATCGGGCAAGGCGAATGAAACAGTTGTCTTGTTCAGTTCGGAACAAGGGGCTCAGTTTCCCGGATGCAAATGGACTAATTGGGATACCGGGATCCACACGGCATTGATCGCGCGTTGGCCGGGAAGGGTGTCAGCCGGCAATCGAACCAAGGCGATGGTGCAGTATGCGGATGTCTTGCCGACGCTGGTGGATATTGCCGGTGGATCGGTAGCTCCCGATGATTTTGACGGAAGCAGTTTCATGGAGGTATTGACCGGTCATCGCAACAGTCACCGAACCTTCACTTATGGGATGCACAACAATGTGCCCGAGGGGCCTCCTTATCCGATTCGAAGCATCAACAATGGGGAATATCACTACATTCGCAACCTGAGTCCGGACGATATTTACATCGAAAAACATTTAATGGGGATCAATGGCAACGGTAAGTTGAACAATCCCTACTGGGCAACATGGGTGTGGAACGCGACCGAGGACGAGGCGACCTACAATCTGGTGAAACGTTATACCAGCCGCCCCGCCGAAGCGTTGTATCACACGGCAAGCGATCCCTATGAAATGAATAATCTCATCGATGATCCGAAACTCAGGGGCGTTAAAGAACAACTCATCAAAGCGATGGAAGACTGGATGGCTTCTCAGGGGGATCCGGGTTCTCCGCAGGATACGTTTGAATCCTTGAGAGCTTCACGACAAGGGGAGCACAGGTTTGTGCCGCCCGGGGATTAAGGGAAGGGCCTGTCTTTGGGGATGTGTTCAGATTCGATTGGATTCAACAAGTTTGCAATTGGATGCCCCTGGCGAATGAATTGTCTCCAAAACGTTATAAAGCTCGTGTTGCATTCATACGTCAAATGGTGGTAAAAACTTGCTCGTGAATCCGACGAATGATCCTTCGGCTGCTTTGTCGCCGATAATGTTGTATGGATTATGGGGTTTGGGAGCGGGATTAATAGCCCTGATTTTTCTTTGGCTCCTGAAGATTGAACCGTATGTGCGGAGGCGGACCCGTACCTCCACCTTCTTTCTCTACCCGTGGGCTCCCTGGAAGGATTACCTCGACGGTCTGCGCGTTTCCAAACGGCACCGACGCGGCACACCTGCGTTCTTTCACTGGTTTCTATGGGGCAGTGTGTTGGAGGGTGTGTCCTGTTTCGTATGGATGGTAATTTGGGTGATGCGTTTATCCTGAACAATTAGAGAGAGGATCGCGGTCTACTTGTTGAAATGAGTTGCGTCGGAAGCATATCGCATGACGTGGTAAATATAGTTCTGCTCCTGAACGCCCCGAAATAAATGAGCCATCGGACCGGTCGCATACACCACCACATCCTCGCCTCCATGAGTTTCGCTGCCCAGGGGAATCGCGGCCTCCTGGATATAGTGTTCGCATTCAACGTCCACTTCGGTCAGGTCCGGTCTGGCTTCCCTTGGTACATTGATGTATTTCCACGTGTCACCAAAGTAGGATAAAGGACCGCCTTTTTCCTCGTGAAAATGCTGTCCTCCAGGTGAAACCTTGTGTGTGTCGGTGTTGACCATTGGCCCCGTATAGCCACCTCCATTGACATAGCCCAGGGTGGTGTAGGGCATTCCAAGGGCATCCTTGGCAGGATTTTTTTCCGGTTTTCCTTTTGCATCATTGTTTACAACGAGTCCCAGGATGGGGTTTCCGCGCGTCGGGTAACCGGCAATGGTGAATGTGTGGCTGTGGTCGGCGGTAACGATGATGAGTGTCTCTTTGAGTTCTTCTTCTGTCAGGCTTTCCTTAACGGCTTTGACGGCGGTGGAAAGCTCCACTGTTTCGTTCAGCGCCCTGTAGGCATTGCTGGCATGATGGGCATGATCAATGCGTCCGGATTCAATCATCAGGAAGAATCCCTTCTCATTCTGTTTCAGGATGTCCAATGCTTTCAGTCCCATCTCTGTCAGGGATGGTTCTTCGGGATAAATGGGTTTGGAGCGATCGACTTCGTATTGCATGTGGCTTCCCTGGAACAAGCCAAGGAGTTTTTTTGATTGGGTCGTATCGACAGATTCGAATCCTTTTTTATCGTAAACAAATGAGGATCCGGATTTTTTAAGCCACTCATTGATCAGGTTGCGTCCATCCTGTCTTTTTCCTTTGCTGGATGGGTTTTCATAATCGGGTTGTGTGTTCGGGATGAAACCCAGGCGACCACCACCCAAAGCGACTTCGAGGCCATCTCCAAACGGAAATTCTATCAACTGAAGTGCAATGTCCTTGAACCCTGCGTCGATGGCATCCTTGTGGTCTGTCCGGACATCTGCATCCTGTTCCCAATTCCGTTCCGGGGAGTGGGAGTAGCATGCGGCTGGGGTTGCATGGGTGATGCGGGCTGTGCTGACGATTCCAGTCGAACGGCCTTCTTTCTCGAAACGTTCCAGCAGTGTTTCCAGTTTCCTGGCGGAACCACCAAAATCTTCGCCTGAGTCATACGTGCTGCGTACCACCTTCTCGTCGTATCCAAAAGTGCCGGCCTTGGTTTTGTGTCCCGTCATGATGGCGCTCATGGTGCCGGCTGAATCCGGTGTTTGTTGATTGCTGTTGTAGACCTTGATCATGGCGGTGTTCGGAAAGGATTCCCAGCTCAGGTAGTTTTCTTCTCCGGTCTCGCCGCGTTGTTGACCTTCCAATATGCGGGAAGCTGTGATGGTGGAAACGCCCATGCCATCGCCAATGAACAAAATAATGTTCTTTGCGTGCGCTATATTCGGCTGTTGCGCGATGGCCTGCTCCAGCCGGGCTGCCTGGTTGGCATACGAGTAAGGTTCGGGTGTCGCTGCCATGCAGGCGCTCATGCCACAGGCGGAAATGAAAAGTCCGCGCAGCCAGGATAGGGTGAAAATGCTGGTTTGTGTCATTAGGTTTTAGCTGTTAGCGTTTAGGTGTTGGGTGTTTATAGATCAAAGACTGTTTTGTCCATCGTGGTCTGCCCTCCATCGTCATCCCGTGGTGCATCGGGTTGATGAAAGATCAGGCAGAATGGACCGATATTGATCTGGTCCTTGTCGCGCAGGAGAGTGGGTTCCGTTACTTTACGGCCATTGTGAAAGGTGCCGTTGCGGCTGCCAGCATCGATGAGCCAGAGTTGATTGTTTTTTTCCTTCTGGATCATCGCGTGGCGACGGGAGACTTTCTGGTTGGGCAGGCAAAGATCGCTGGCGTCGGTTCTGCCGATGCTACAGTTGGAGCGAATGCGGATGCGTTCGCCTTCGGGCATTTCTATTTCGGCCACGGGACGGATTCGATCAATCCAACCCAGATTGTAGACCTGTTCGTAAATTCTGTTTCGAACGACCAGGTGGTTTTTCTCCACTCGAATCAAGCCGGACAGAAAAAGCTCGCTGATCATGGGGTTGGTGTCATCGTCCGGAACCTTTTCATTGTTTAAAATACGTTCGTATAACTCCAACAGAGTCATCTGATCGAGATGACTGCGTCGAATGCGTTCGCGGACATAGAGGAGGTTGTCATCTTTTTCGCGGGCCCGGCTGGACAGGAAAATATCCTCGCAGACGGAATCGACCAGAGATCCCGGACTCGAATCGGACGGATCTTCAGCGGATGCCAATTCGGTAATGGCCCGGCACAATCTTTGGGTGAGGAAGGGATGACCATGGGTCCAGTAATGGATGCGTTGCAGCAACTGGATGGAGCGATCCTGATCGTCCGGATTCCGTTCCAATCCACGAGCGAGGGGAACGGCCTCTTCGTAGGAGAAATCGTTCAGGGGAATACGGCGGCCGATGTTGAAAGGGGTTGTATTGGGGTCTTTGATGAGATCGGCCGGCGTGGCTACCCCCAATAGACAGAAGGTGAGTTTATTGTATTCCTCGTCTTCGATGCGTTGGTTGTAACACTGACGGATGGCCGCGAAGAATTCGTCTGTTGAGAACGGAAGGCTGCGCACCATATCCAGTTCATCGAAGAAAATGACCAACGTTTTTTTGATCCGAGGCAGGATCACATGGCGTATGGCCTGGAACCATCGCTGAACCGGGCTCAAACGTTGGTGATCCATCCAATAATCTTCCAGCTCGTCCTCTAGGTGCGTTGACTGGCCGATCTTGACCAGCAGCCCGTCGTACCATTGTTCGGCATTGACGTTTTGACCGATGGCGGTGAGGTCAAGGATGAGGGTGTCGATGCCCTCTTCCTTCAATCGCATGGCGGCCCGCACCATGCTGGAGGATTTTCCCATTTGCCGGGCAGTCAGCACGTAGCAAAATTCGCCTTGAGACAATAGATCAAACAATTCTTTGTCGGAAGTGCGTTCTACGTAAGAAGGGCTATTATGGTGCAAAGTGCCCCCCGTTGTGAAAAACCAGCTCATGTCCGGATGATAAGAGACAGGGCAGGGCTGCGCCAACCAGAAATACCAAACCTTTCTTGGTTGCCCGTTTTTTTCCCAGTTTAAGAAAAAACCGGTATCCCTTGTAACCGGTCCTTCCGATGAAGCGTCTCTGAATAACGAACATTGAAACAAGGATTTCATTATGAAGCGAAAAGCAATTATTCTAGCAATGGCAGCCTTGGCTGCCGCAGTCACCGTCGATATGCAGGCTCAAGGTCGTGGCCAGGGCCGGGGTCAGGGTAGGGGAGAAGGTCCCAGAGGCGGACAGGAAGGATTCCAACGTGGACCCCGTGGTCAGTTCGGCGGTCCCGGTGGGCTAGGTGGCATGGGGCGTTTCGGAGCCCCCCCTGTTTTCGCTGCCCTGGATGCCAACCAGGATGGTGAACTTTCCGAGGAAGAAATCAAGAATGCCGTGGCAGCTCTTCAGAAACTGGATGCCAACAAGGATGGCAAGATTTCCCTGGAAGAAGTTCGGCCTCAGGGCGGTCCTCGTGAAGGAGGGGAAGGTCCCGGTCGATTCGGTCGTGGTGGTCCCGGCGGTGGCGGAGCTGGTAACAATCAGATGGTGGACCGCATCATGCAGTCGGACGCCAATAACGACGGCAAGGTTTCCAAGGACGAACTCCCCGAACGCATGCAGCGGCTCATGGGGGTTCTGGATGCCGACAAGGACGGTTTCATCACACGTGAAGAAGCTGAAAAAGGCATGGCAGGGTTACGGGGTGGTCAGCAGAACCGGCCGCAAAGAGAAGGTCAAGGTCGTGAACGTGGTCGTGGTGGCCGCGGTCAGGGGCGTCCAGGTGCACGCGATCGTTAATTTGAGTGATCCATCCTGAAAGGGTTCATACAATCAAGCAAAAGCCCCGAAGAGTTTTCTTCGGGGCTTTTGCTGTTTATTGAGAGTGGATTAATAGGATTGCTGATCGCTGACGGCTGCAGGATTCCGCTGAATCAGTTCAATTTCGTATCCCTCGGGCGCATCCACAAATGCGAATCCGCCGCTGCCATCGGGTTTCATGGTGGGGCCATCGGAGAATTCCACGCCAATGGATTTGATGTGTTCCCCAAACGCCTCCAGGCTGTCCACAATGAACGCCAGATGCGTGAGATCTTCCTGAACCTCCACCTTTCCACTGTTGGGGAAGTAGCAGAGTTCGATCAGTTCTTCACTCTCGGGAGCTTTCAGAAAAACCAGTTCGGAACCGCGTGGTGATTTGTGCCGGCGCACTTCTTCCAGTCCCAGGACTTTCTTGTAGAAGTCCACACTCTTTTCCAAATCGCTCACGCGATATCTTGTATGATCTAAACGTCGTACGATTGACATGGCGGCAGGATAGGGGACGAGAATTGTCAGAGCAACAGCGGAATCTTGATCTTTTGGATGCCAATGGCGTTACCGAACGCCGTGGCGGACGCGCAGTCCCGATACTATCGGGATCCCTACCAACCCAGAGGCTATCGCCTCCGGTAGGGCCCTGCTGCCGCAGGGCCGAGAGCGGGGTGAGGTGATCGATGGACTGTTGCGCTTTGCGGACACGCCACCGGACATGCAGCAGCGTGTCCCTACCGACCTCTTTGGAGGTCAGTTATTATCCATTGCCTGAATCGGTTTCCGATTCCTTTTGGCGTAGTTCAGTTTCTTTTTTGCGGATGGCTTCCCGTAGGAGCATTTCGGCAGACCATCCTTTTGCCTGGGCTTTCATGGCAAGGTCCAGCAGTTGTGTTCCCAGCTCTTCAGTCAATGCGGGCAGATTGGTGTCGGCGGGGCTGTCGGAATCGATCAGTTTTGCTTTGCGCGCTTTCTTGGCGAGTTTTTCGGCGTATTGAAGCGCGGGCAGGTGCCGGGGAATACCATCCAGAGCCGAACTGCGCTCCAGGTGAGTGCCTTCTTTTTCTTCACGTTTGATTTTCTCCCAATTCGCCCAGACACCGTCGACGTCCTTGACTTTGGTGTCGCCAAATACGTGCGGATGTCTGCGGATGAGTTTATCCGACAATGTTTCACATACCTGATCGAAGTTGAAAGCGTTTCGCTCATTGCCAAGTTGGCAATGAAACACGACCTGAAGCAGAAGGTCTCCCAGTTCCTCCACCATTTCATGTTCGTCGTTGGCTTCGATGGCATCGATCAATTCGTAGACCTCTTCCACCGCGTGGAAACGGAGACTCTGATGATCTTGCTCCTTGTCCCAGGGACATCCGTCAGGGGCCCTGAGTCTGGCCATGACGTCCAATACTTTTTGAATGGGGGTTTGTTCGTTTGTCACGTTGTTGGATTTTTCTAAAGGATGACCAGGTTGTCGCGATGGATGATTTCTCCTTCGCGCTGGTTCCAGGTTGAAAAGGAGTCGGAATCCCATTCCGCGATTCCCAGCGCAAATTCGGTGCCTTCTTCATCGCGGACGCGAACGACTTCACCGGATTTGAATTGACCCTGGATGTCTCTTACACCTTTCGGGAGTAAACTGCGTCCGTTTTCACGCAGGGCAATCTTGGCACCTTGATCGACCACCAGCGAACCTTTGGGGCGATGGAAAAAAGCGATCCAGCGTTTGCGACCCTTGAGGCGTTTGTCACATGGCAAAAAGACCGTGCCTACATCCTTGCCATCGGTCATATCCTTGAGGATGGAGGCGTTTCGTCCGGGGCCAATGAACATGGGGATGCCCGATCGAACCGCGATGCGGGCCGCTTCCACTTTCGTAGTCATGCCGCCGGTGGCCGTCACGCTGGTGGTTCCCTTGGCCATGGCGATGATGTCATCCGTGATGGCGGGCACTTCCGCCAATCGTTCTGCGTCCGGTTGTCCAAAGTTGTTGATCAAGCCTTCCGCCGTGGTCAGGATCACCAGCAAATCCGCGTGGATGAGGCTGGCAACCAGCGCCGACAAGGTATCATTGTCGCCGAACTTGAGTTCCGTGAACGAGACGGCGTCGTTTTCGTTGACGATGGGAATGATGTTTCTGTCCAGCAAAGCCACCAGGGTGTTGCGGGCGTTCAGGTGGCGATCGTGATGTTTCAGGTCTGCGTGGGTTAGTAATACCTGTCCGACGCTGAGCCCGTGCTGCGCAAACAAATCGGAATAGGTGTTCATCAGGCGGGTCTGTCCGACTGCCGCACATGCCTGCAGATCGGCCAGATCGCGTGGACGCTTCTCCATGCGAAGACTCCCCATGCCCGCTCCAACCGCTCCGGATGAAACCAGCACAACATCCCGGCCCAGCTTTTTCAATTCGGCGATTTGATTGGCCAGCTGTTGCATCTGGGACACGTCGGGCTGGTTCCGGTCATCGGTCAGGATGCCGGTTCCTAGTTTGATCACCAGGCGCTGGGCTTTGTTTAACAGAGTGGCTCGCATATCTGCGTTAATCTGCGTCATCTCGAAGATCCCACGATTGTGGTGGTGCGGATAAACTGCATAGGTAAAGTGATGGGAACCAATGTTCAGAGTTCCTTGATGTAAAGACTGGCAAACTCAATGGGATCCCCGTGATGTTGCAGCCCAATGGGGCCGCTTTTGGGCACATCCGGGAGATGAGCGTTTTCGATCACGGTGATGCCGTTCAGTTCCACCGTCAGTCTGTCACCTTTCAGGGTGATGATAAAACGGTTCCATTTGCCAATCGCGTTGTCCGCCTTGACTCTCGGAGTGAGTGCGGCGCGAACAGCCGGGTCGGTCTTGGGATTATTGCGGTATCCATAGACCTCGCCCGATCCGATGCTCCAGTTCCAAATGTTGACCTGGCTCTTGGTGTTGCCCCGAAGGAAGATCCCGCTGTCACCCGCTGATTGGACGACTTCTGTTTTACGGTTACCCTGTGCATCTATGGCGTAGTCACCGTTGGGCAGCACGATGGGGAATTCACGCTTCGCTGGTTCGCCCGGCCAACGCCAGTCGCAGATCAGGACGAAGTCTTTATAGCTTTCCTGGGTCCAAAGATGTTTGGTTTCGGCCTTGCTATTGCCGTCATAGGTCAATTTCCAATCGGATGCACGCCAATGATCCTTGCTCCCTTCAGGGAGTACCCATCCTGATAAATCCACGCCCGTGTAGATTGACTTGAATCCATCATCCAGAGGGGCTGTTTCTTCAGGGGTGGCTTGGGTGGATGGAAGTTCTTTGATGCGGATGTTCCGGTAATCCACTTTGCCCCCTTCCGATTCCAGCGCGATGTAGCCTTTGCGATACACGCAGTCCTGACCGCCGGACACTTCCTTGCCGTTGACCGCCAGCTTGATCACGCCGTTGTTGCAGGTGACTCGGTAGTGATTCCATTCCGGAGAACTGTTGGAACGCATTTCATTGGGAAAACTGCGTGATCCCCGGCTGGGTGCATCCGGTTTCATGGTGGAACCGTGGATGGGGAAAATGTCCCCGTGCGTCGTGAACCAGTCGGATTTTCCATAGGCGGTATCCAGGATCTGGACTTCAATGGCTCTGAGAAATGGAACTCCCGGCGCTGAAATGGGTTCCGCCCAGACAAAAAGGCCTGCGTTGCCTCCGGGAACGAGGTGGCGCCATTCCAGTTCCAGCACAAAGTTTTCGTATTGTTTTTCCGTGCGGAGAGCACCTGTCGGCACACCGGTGCAGTGGATCATGCCGTCTTTTACCGTCCAGGTGTTGGGGGCGCAATTGACATTGATCCAGCCATCCAGAGATTTGCCATCAAACAAGGGGGTAAAGCCCTGATCTGCCTGGTCGGCGTTCCCGCTGGTTTGTTGTGCCTGGGTCACCGCGCTCCACGCGAAGGCGATGATGGTCAATAAATGGAAGCATCTCCTCATCATGTTTGGGCAGTCTTGAGCAGAAAAAGACATTGAGCAAGTCGATAAATCACCGCATCATCAGCCTGTTCCCGCCAAAAACGTTGAGTGATTGACAATGGATGCGGGTAAATGGCGGATGCATCGGGCCTTGGGGCGTGTTAGTTTGATCTCAGAAGCATGGTGTAGGGTATCCGTAACTGGGGGCTGCCCGTTCCTAGAACACAAAACTCCAAAACCATTTTAAGTCATGGCAAAAAAGAAAGTTTCCAAATCGAAAGCAGCTTCCACTCAAGAAGTTCCTGCGGGTGAAAGTATGCTGGATATTCTGAATCAGGATTTCTCCTGGGACACCATCAAAAAGTTTCTCACCTACGAAATTCCTTCTCCTTTTGCATCCCAGCACACGGGATTGGACGATGTGGATCTGCGTCAGAATCACATGACCGAGAAGGAAATCCAGGAATACCGGGCTCGGAAAGCCCATGTTGGGGATACTTTTGGGGATTATCTGGTGGATCGAGGCATCATTTCGCCGGAACAACTTCAGGAGGCGCAGGCATTTCGGCAAAAAACGGACCAACCCCTTTGGCGTACCCTCCTGCATTTGCGCATGATCACCCCACAGCAGTTGGCCAAACTGCTGCGTCTGGATTTTCCGATCGGAACCCTGCCTGAAAATGATTTTACCCAGCACCTGGTTCGCAAGCGTATTGTTAAAAAGCGTGATCTGAAGGCCGCCTGGAAGATGGCGCAGGAGAAAAAAATGCACTTTCTGGACTATCTGCGTCAGGAAGACATCGCGTCCGATGAGGCCATCGCGCAAGCATTGGCGGACCAGCTCAACCTGCCTTATGAAAGTCTTGAGAATACTTCGGTGATTCCCGAGGTGGCTCTGGACCAAGTGCCCTACCACTTCCCGTTTCGTTATCACGCAATTCCATACCGTTTTGAGGACAACGTGTTGTATGTGGCATTTGCAGACGGCGACAACATTGTGGAAATGGAAGGGATGGGATTGCTGTTTGATTTTGAAATCCAGCCGGTCATCGCCCCGAAATCCACCTTGGACCGTTTGCTGAAAACCTACGTACCTCAAATGGATGCAGACACCGCAGAGGAAGAAGGGAGGCAGTACGAATTGCAGAACGAAATCGTCGATAAACCCGCCCCTCAACTGCTGGACATCATTCTCAAGGGCGTCTTGCGACGTGACGGATCAGATATTCATTTCGAACCTCAAAAGGGTTTTTACCGGATTCGATATCGTGTGGACGGTATCCTGCATGATGTCCTGACTTTGCCTCGAGAAATTGCGCGCAAAGTGGTGAATCAGGTCAAAAATCTGGCCGAACTCGACACGGTCAATCCTATGATCCCGCATGATGGGCATTTGGTCATTGTGATGGACGACAAGGACATGAATTTTCGTGTTTCGGTGTTGCCGACACCGGACGGCGAGAAGATGGTTTTGAGGGTGGTCAAAATGCATTTTGCCTTCAGCCGTTTCGAGCAGTTGGGCATGGAGCTATCCCACCGTAAATACATGGACGCGCTCATGCAGATGCCTTCCGGATTAATTTTGGTGGCGGGGCCTGTGGGGTCCGGCAAGACCACCACCGTGTATTCCTGCATGAACTGTTTGAATCCCTTTACCCAAAACATCATGACCATCGAAGATCCGGTGGAATACAAACTGGTCGGGACCACGCAGGCTCAGGTGAATCACAAGGTGGACATGACGTTCGCAGTCGGGTTGAAGGCCGTTCTAAGGCAGGATCCGGACATCATCATGGTGGGGGAAATACGTGATGAAGAAACCGCCAATGTGGCCGTTTCGGCGGCTTTGACCGGGCAAAAAGTGTTCTCAACAATCCACGCCAACTCCGCACCGAATGCATGCACCTCGCTTCAGTTTCTAGGGATTCGTCCAACGCTCATGGGGCATGCGTTGGCCGGGATCGTCTTTCAAAAAATCGTGCGCTTGAACTGTCCTCATTGCACGCGAGAATTCGATGCGGATGCTGCATTGAAAAAAGCCGTCAAATGGCCGGCCAATAAAGCCCTGAAAATCAAACAAGGAACCGGATGCCCGACTTGTTTGCAGACCGGCTTTCATGGAAGGACGGGCGTGTTCGAGATCCTGATACCGGATGACAGTTTCAAAAATGCCCTAGCGCATAGTCCTACGCATGAGGAGATCACCAAGGCTGCTGTGAAATCGGGCATGCTGACCATGCATGACCACGCCACCGAACTCCTCGTCAAAGGCAAAATATCACCCTCGGAATTTCACCGCATTCTGTAAGTTGCAATTCACTTGCAACTCCGTCAGATTACCGGTGTTGTCATGAGGGACATGATAAGAAAACCGAAACGCACCTGGATGCGCCAATTAGCTTTAACTGGCGTCATGGGGGGGCTGTTGGTTTTACAAGGTCTGGCCCTGCATGGTGCGGAAGTTTCGTTTGGTCGCGAAAAAGAAACCCTGACAGCCGATCTCAGAGGCGTTCCCTTGGGGGATGCGCTCAAGTTGATGGGGGAACGGATGGGCTGGAACGTTTTTGTTGAGCCAGGATTGGAATCCCGCCGGGTGTCCACGCGCTTTACCGATCTGGCGGTAGGGGAATCCCTGCGCCGCGTTATGGGTGAATTGAACTATGCCCTGATTCGGGGAAGTGGCGAAAAAGCATCCAAACTACTGGTCTACGCCACCAGCGCGTCCAGCGCGACACAGGAAATTGAATTGTCCGAGCAGGTTGTCATATTTTACTCCAAACGCATCGACAACGAAATCATCGTTCAGATCAAGCCGGGGAGTCCAATGACCATCGAGGAAATTGCCGAGGCATTGGACGCCGAGATTGCCGGGGAGGTTGAGGGCTTGAATGCGTATCGACTTCGTTTCAAAGACGAGGCAAGCGCCGATGCTGCACGGGAGCGACTCAAGGATTCGGATGCGCTACAGATCAGCGACAATTATGAATGGGGCCGTCCGGGTGAAAATCAACCGTTCATCCAGGGAGGCGGAGCAGGATTCTCACTCAAACCGGGCAAAACCGATGGGAATGAAATCATTGTCGGTTTGATTGATATGCCGGTGCAATCCAGCGATGATTCACTGTCAGAATTTTTACTGCCGGGCATCACCATCGGGGATGGAACCGCCGCTCCAAGCGATGTGCCATCGCATGGGACCAGCATGGCGCAGACCGTCCTGAAAGGGGTGGAACTCGGCAATGAGGGTCAATCCGAAAGCTCCGTTCGCATTCTACCGATTGATGTGTATGGGGGCAGTGACACCACATCCACGTTTCAGGTCGCTGCGGGTATTTATGAAGCCGTGAAGGCGGGTGCCAGCATCGTGAACCTGAGTTTGGGAGGTGCCGATGCAGCGCCATTCATGGAGCAAATGATCACTGAAGCCTCCCAACAAGGCGTACTGTTTGTTGGAGCGGCCGGCAACAGTCCCGGAAAGGACTACACATTTCCAGCCGCTTATCCCGATGTATTGGCCGTGACCGCAGCAGGCCGAAACGGAGAACCGGCTGCCTATGCGAACACTGGGGATTTTGTGGACGTCATGGTGCCCGGGCGTTCTTTTGTCGAATACAACGGAACCACCTACATGGTGAATGGCACATCCAGTTCCGCCGCCTACGTCTCGGGGCTGGCTGCCTCCATCTCAGCCAACACCGGCAAACCCGTCCGCGAAGTCGAATTCGAACTCCGCCAAAACCTCCCCAAACCGTGATGGGCGCAGATCAAAGAATTGAACCCCATCATCGGAGGGGTAAGTTCCGTCTTACACCCCAAAGAGGTTCGATAAGCGACCTGCTGGCAAATGGAGATTAAAAAAGCCGAGGATCTCCCACCAAAACCATTTCTCGAATGGCCCGAATATCTCGAATCAATTAATGTCATCGATGTGTTCAACACAAAAGAACGAAAAGAGATGAACAAACGATTGGAGATCGAGTAAGTGAGTGGTCCCAACTGGAAGAAGCCTCAAAAAGAGGTATTGATATTCTGGCAGATCAGTAATACCTTCGATGCATGCCAGTCGTATCGGTCAAGTTAGATGCTGGAGAGTTCCAACGGTTAAAAGCGGAGGCAAGTCGTTTGGGCGTTTCTCAATCCGAAGTCCTTCGACAAGGATTAAAATCGGTCACTGAAGAAAAAGCCAAAAGTTCGCTTGCTGATCGAATGCGCGATTTAATTGGCAAGGTGAATGCCCCCGAAGATCTCTCAACGAATCCCGCTTACTTGAAAGACTATGGCAAATAGCATCATCGTCGATTCAGGTCCGCTGGTTGCATTGTTAAGCCCACGGGATCATGCACACGCATGGTGCTTGAGCCGAATGGAAACTTTCGAAAATCCGTTATTAACCTGCGACGCGGTCCTGTCAGAAGCTTTCTTTTTGTTGAAGCGTCATGCAGACAGGGGCTCGGAAGAACTGATGGAAATGATCCGGAGAGGTTTGATTCGCTCTTCGTTTAGCTTCTCTGAAAATGAAGGGCGCCTACTATCCATCATGAAAAAATACGCCAAACTGCCAACTTCCTTCGCCGATTCATGCCTCGTAGCCATGGCGGAACAATATGAAAACGCCAAGGTTTGGACTCTCGACAGTGACTTTCGAATTTACCGAAAAATAGACCGACGCCTCATTCCTCTTATCAGCCCCCATTGACTACCAATTGGGCGCACCTCAGTTCATCCCAAGATCAGAAACCTCCCCAAACCGTGATGTCCAAAATGATTGAAGTTTTTATGGGTGGGCATCAGATGTCCCTTGTGAAATTCGTGGAAGATTGTATCACATTACGTGTTGGAAGCGTTACTTACGAAGAAGGTGGAGTTGCTCCACCCAGGTCGGGACACACATGTTGGACTGTGGAATTTGATTCCTTCGATCTTGCGCAAAAGACAAAAATCGATATTGAGTCCAAAGGCATTCATGTTGAGGGTCCCTGTGAATATTAAATGAAACAGAGGGCAAAACATTCGTCTGAGTAAATGTGAACTACCTTACGAATGAAAAAACAGGATCGTAATGATTAATCCAATAATGGATTTCTGGTTGTCAGGGATGGGAAAAGGCCAAAATCGCAATCATGCGCCGGCCCCTTCATAGGCCGCAGCACGTATTTGATTCCAACTTGCCCCTTTATATTCCGGCTGCAACCCATCACCCCCTACTATGACAGGTTGAATTTTTCTTTCTTTGCGCTGCAGGCGCTCTCTGAGCAATAATTGCAACCCCTCCTCAGTCAATTGTTTGAGCGTTGCAGATTCTCGGGAAGCCTGTTCTTTAATTTGAGCAAGCAATCCATCAGCAATATCGATGGTTGTCTTCATGTGGGCACCCATATTGTTCGCATTCCCTCTTTTATCAAGTCAAAGAATCGATCTCAATATGACGCATGCTCAAGCGTAGAATCTTTTTTCATCAACGGGTGGATTGACAAGTATCCAGAGCGGTTCCGACGCATCGGAACACGCACTCCATATGGCTCTCGGCTCACACTTATATTCTTAGAAGGAACTGAGCCGTGCCCGGCGCCAGCCAAATATGCATTCCTGGCTTGAGCTTTTGGGCTGTTTTTGATAGTTCGTGATCTATTCCTGTGATGTGGTTGCGAAAGGCATGTTCTAGATTATTTGGCCGATGGATTTTTCTGTTTCTTTTCGGTTGCGGTCTTTTTGTGTTGGGGACTGTGGCTGAGGACTTGCAACGTCAGCGTGTTCTGGAGCGGTTTGAATCGGATATTTATCCTTTGATGACCCGGTTTGGGGAGGATAGTTGTGTGGGGTGTCATGAGGATGAGGATACTTCCAGTCTGGTGTTTGTTGGCAATGCGCAGGACGATTTTCAGATTCTTTTGGATCAGGGGTATCTTGCTTTGGAAGGACCTGATACTTTCCTGGCACGCATTGTTCATTCCAATCCCAAACGCCGGATGCCCAAGGGTGCGTCCCTGGAACCCTGGTCCGCTGAGGAGGTGGAACGGTTGCGGTCCTTCCTGAAAACGACCGCCGATTTGATGGTGACGGATCAGGTCGATGATACTTCGTTTCCTGCAGCCCTCTTGAATCCGTATCAGGGAACGAAACCGGGGGGATATGATAATCAGTTTCTGACCTACTCTCAGTTGCAGGGAAAGGTAAAGGCCATTTTTGAAGCTGACTGGGTGAGGGAAGGGAAGGACATGTTTCAAGAGCATGTTGCTTTTTTCAACGGAGCTGATTTCGTCACGCGCTTCAATGAATCCAGTGAGGCTTCTTCTTCGTTTTTGGTCGGTCTGGATATGTTGGGGCGTGATGTGGCGGCGAAGGCCTACCGGACCCGGACGGGTCCTTTCCGGTGGCACCCCATTTCGCTTCCGGATCCAAGGGAGTTATCGGAAGCATCTCCGGCATATCGTGAGGCGCTGGTGAATCTATATGAAGGAATTTTGTTTCGCGCGCCTTCGGAGCAGGAGATCGATCGTGCTTTTGAATTGTTGCAGAATGTGTATCGATCAGGCGCTTCGTTGTTGGAACAGGAGGGGGAGTTGGGGTTCAAGCTGACCGTGCATGACCCTTCTACCGGATTGTCCAAGGAACAGTGGGTTTCCGTTCCTGTTTTTTCCGAATCTCTGGGACTTTATCAGCAGTGGATCGATCAGTCGAAGGGGCAGGCTTTGGCGGAAGGTGAAAAATACTTGCGGGAGCAGAAGCTCGATCAACGCATTCGTTTATCTTCTGATCTTCCAGGGCAGCATTTGATGGTGCATCGCTTGCAGAATGGTGAGGCGGTTTCGCTCGCAGCGATTCGGCTGAAATCCTTGGCGGAGGATTACGAAAGTGTGATGGGCGTGACCCATGCTTCCGTGGTGCGAGACGGTGCCTGGAAATTGAATACCCGAAATGGATTCGAAAGTTTCGAGCACGAACCGGTTGCCCAGGGACCCGGATACATCGAGTTGCCCCTGCATGTCCCTCATGACGGGGAATATGAGGTATCCCTGATTTGGCGTGGTGGAAATCATTTATCCCAGGCGGTCAGCATCGAGGTGTATGCCCCCAATGAAACGCGACTTGCCATGCCGGACGTCGCGGCGATTCCGGAAAGGGGGAAGGCTTTGTTTACTTATGACAGCAGTGAGGATGCTCGTCCGTTTGCCGAACTGCCTGTGACGTTTCAGTTCGGGGAACAGGATTTTATCGAGGTGAACAATCACGGCACCGATCAGCGTGTCACCATCGGCGCTCTGGGGCTTGTGCCGGCGCAGGGAGGGGATGTGCTCGAGATCGATTCCCGTGAAGCGGAGGGGAACGAGGATTGGGTGGATTTCAAATCGAGGAGTTTCAGGGCTTACAATCAGAAGGGAACCCAGATCGAGGATGAGAACAAGAACAAGGGTGAACGTTTTCTGCGGTTCCGTCCCAATGCCAAAACGGAACTTTGGCATGAGGGCGCTTTTTATCAAATCCGCATTCACTATCCCGGCAAACGTGATCATGAAACGCATGTGCCGGTGGTGGTGCATGCCGCGCAATCATCGCCTATGGTTCGCGTGTATCACCCCACGCGCGCCAAATCGGGTTC
>Ga0255764_10000372_pt1 | contig 39975 bp, 55 predicted proteins | sample 071ome_30_FD_179964 | JGI IMG/M metagenome (GOLD analysis project Ga0255764, IMG submission 179964) | Coastal salt marsh microbial communities from the Groves Creek Marsh, Skidaway Island, Georgia - 071406AT metaG (version 2) | ecosystem: Environmental > Aquatic > Marine > Intertidal zone >... | reverse complement strand
TAAAGATAGGTGGATACCAATCTTCACTCAAACGTCCTGCGTTTAGTAGTACTAGTCCTGGACGTAGTGGTAATACTGTACTGTCAAAGTGTGCAAAACTGTAATACTTTTCTGCTACGTGGATACGATAACCTTTTGGCTCTAGTATAGTTTTTAGCCACTCAAAGCCAAGTTGGTTGCCACTATTGCTAACTTGGCAGAGAAGATCGCGACCAAGACGAACGATATTAGGAGCATCAAAAATAATTTCTTTGTTAACAAGGGTTGCTTCACTGCGATCCTCCAGTTGATAGTTATCGTCTGTTAGAATAGGTTTAGGAGCATTTATCCACTGTGTACCTTCTTTCATCCAACGATATAAGTGTTTGTAATATGCTCTAGTTTCAAAATATCTTGCCCGCATTGGGCTAGGACATTCAATAATCATATTGTCCAACGGTAACAGCAAATCTCTTGGACAGAATGTATACCAGCCGGTTGTTTCCCACTCTGGTGTGCTAAACTTTTGATTATGATCCACAGGATCAGGACGCATAACCTTAACGCCCAATCCTTTTAAGCAATCTTCTAACCCTTGCAAGTCTTCATTTGCTTCATCTACAATCCATTGTGCAATAGGTTGTCCATCAAAGTGCTTGATATCTTCGTATTGTTCGCCACCGTAAATAAAACTGTGTGTACTTTTATTCATAGTAGGATGTACACAGTTATCTGCTGTGCCGATAATAATTTCTTCTAATGGATCCCAATCGTTGTTACTTTGTACTGGCAATATCTAGTCCTTTGATATATTGTTTGTGGAAACTTAATCTGTTTGTTTTTCCGCCTCTATTATACTGCGGAAACTTGTTATTATAATCTATACCAAACAGCACAGTCTTACTCACACATACTCCTATATTATTACAGAAATCTGCTTGTTTGTCAACATATTTGTTTGGTATATAATCTGGTGTAAAGTTTTTGAAATATTCTAATCCTAGCAATGCACCTATTTTGTTGTTGTAGTTGATTTTATGATACACAAACATTGTGTCATCGTCGTCTACTTTTGTGTAACGTATACCTATACGTGCATATGCTAAAGGAAATGTTTTGCTTAAACTAAATGTAACATCGGTTATACACGGGTATGCTAGGTCAATGTGTATGTGCCTACAAGCGCCATAGTATGCACAATCCACTAGCACAGGCACGCCTAGTTCGCTGCACTCACGCATTAAATCGTGATATTTGTCGTGCTTGTCACCTGTGTCTGCAAATGGCAAACTAATAACAACTGCATCTGCTTTGTGTAGTTTTTCATCTTCTAGATATGCCCAAACAAACTTGTCTCTCCACGCAAGTTTGTGATACATATATTCACCTTTGAAGCAGCGGAATCTACGCTTTGCGTTGCGCATATAAAACTTGTCAAATGCTTCTGTAGTACCGTTACTGTAACACTTGTATCCAAAGTCTTCTAATCCAGTAAACACATTAAGTGTACCTGATTTAATCCAAGTGTCATACTCGTATAAAAATTCATCAATAATACTATCGCTATTGAGATCTGTAAAACTATAATGTTTTCTCAATAGTTTCATAGTCTCCGGATCTTGTATAGCAAATGCACTACCAAAATCCATTGAACGTTTGTCATTGGGAATATCTGTCATCTTCATCCAAGAAAGTTATTTGACTTATAACAATATCACTAGGACCAAAGTTTGCCATACCGTGCCAGGTGTCACCTTTCCAAGTGTAGGTATCTCCTGCAACCCAGCCTGTGTAAACTTCGTCACCGACTTGCAAAACTTGTCCTCTGTCCCAGTCGTTCATCATTACAACAGTTCTGCATACATTATGAGCTTTGTCTTCGCTTATCTGATTATATTTTACAAATGTTGCGTATGTATCAAAGTGCCACATCAAACTACAACCTGGTGTCAGTTTTAAGAAGTTGTAGTTAAAATGCATATGTGCATAAGGTGCAATAATGCTTGCCAGTCCTTTTGTGAGTTCAGGACGTATGCTCATATAATGTAGGCTACCTTCTTTAGGTACCTTCCATTCTTTGTACATTGCTTCTAAGGCTTTTTTGTTTTTTGTAGCAAATGTATCCCACGAACTATCTTCTGGGATTTCATCTGTCATGTATGTTGCTTCCCACGGTAGTGTAAGTAAGTCGTTTTTAGTCCAGGTAACTTCTTCTACTGAACTTTCATCTGCACCGTGTTCTCTCCAATTTTCATAACTTCGCATGTCCATCATGCTTCTCCTTGTAAGTGTGCCTGTATGTATGTTTTGTTTGGTATATCATATGTATCCAATATTTTTTCTAGTTTTATTTTGTCACACTGCTCTAAGTTTATTATATCTAGTTTTTTTGGAAATGTCAAGATATTTGTTGTCCAGCAAGCATAGTTTTTTGTAAACTCTGCAAGTTCTGGTAGTCCATGCCAATTATTTTTATGAATAGTTGTGTGTATTGTGTAGTCAAATGTATCTCTTATTTCGTCTAATGTCTTTACTACTCTGCTCCAAACACTACCGCCCCGCACAGCTTCGTTTAAAGTACCTACACCGTCAATGCTTACAGTGAAGTGCACTCTTTTGCATTGCGACAACAGTTGGTAATCTTCTTCGTGTAGTTTATGCATACCGTTTGTAAAGTATTCTACTTCAAGATCTTGCAAGGTATCAAATGACTCCAAAAAGCGCCTATGCCTATTGGTCATAAGTGGCTCACCGCCTAAAAATACAACCTTGTTTACAGTGCTAGGAATGTTTGTAAACTCTTCTGTGCTGGTAATACCTTGTTTGTGTGGCAAGTTGGGATTCTTCTTTGCCCACCAAGCACTGCTCCATTCTTCCCAACAGCCGTCACAGGTTAAATCACAAATGTTGTCAAAACCTACTTCGAGATATTTAAGTTCGACTTTTTTTGTGTTGTATTCTTTGTTAAATCTTTGTCGTAAACTTTCTTTGCCTAGTATTTCTTCGTGCATACACTTGGCACAGTTCGGATCATTTATACTCCAGTTTTCTCTCAACTGCTTGTATTCTTTGCTGTGTAATATAGTATCTATATCACCATCAAAAGTTTGTATAGGTTGCTTATAACGGCAGCAAGGGTAAACACGATTGCCTCCCCTTACATTAGTGTGATTGTACAGTGCTGCGCATTTAGAATGGCAGTTGTTCATCATCCTCTTGCTTGCCTTTCCAATCTTGATGCACCATAGCATAGATTGTTTTAAACTTTTCATATGCTTGCTTTAGTGCCGGATAGTCATTGCACATATCTTCCACTTTAGCAACACTTGGCATATGATCTTCAAACTCTAGCGGTTCGTTTAGTGTAATAGTTAACTCATCCATTGATGTCAAATCTGCAAAACTAGTATCGACCGTGCTAGTTGTTATGCTACTTACATCAATAGTATGCCCATAATAACCATTAATGTCCAATGTAACATCATTTGAGATTGTAATATAATCGTCTGTGGGTTTTACTACCATTCCTGATTCGTCCATGGAATCTAATATAAAGTAGTCAGATGTTTCTGCTGATTTCGAGCTTGTATTGGTCAAGACACATATCCTCTATAGTTTTTGTAAGTGTAACAAAGTTGCTCAACTCGTCAACTACACTTGCTACTGCATCACCTGCTCTGCGAGGTGCTACAACTCTATTTAACTTCTTTCCAGTAACAGCTTCCATAGTATCTAACACTTCCAGTACACTAAACCCTGTGTTACTGCCTAAACATTCATAGTCTGTGTTTGCTGGACCAGACTCTACTGCTTTTACTATAGCACCAGCAAGATCACAAATGTGTATATAATCGCGAATACAAGTGCCGTCCCTAGTATCATAGTCATTGCCAAAGATCTTAATATCGGGGATCTTGCCAGCAGCCACCATAGCAGCAACACGAATAAGATGGGTAGGAGCACCCAACTGGCGGTTATGACCATCAGTGCCACTGACATTAAAAAAGCGAAAAATAGTATGTCCATTGGCTTTTTCCTTTATTACGTCTTCTGCTGCAACTTTGCTTCGTGCATATGGTGAAGCCATCTCCCAAGCACTGCTGGTACTTGCAAATAATATGTGATCAGTGTCTACACGGTCCAATAGGTTTGCAGTGCCCATTGTGTTAACACGATAGTATTCTGTAGGCTCTAACAAACTCTGTGGTACAACACTGCGTCCTGCTAGGTGTACGACAGCATCAAAGTCTCCATGTACAAACTTGGTAATATCATAAGAAGAATAATGGTCACAGTATGCCATGATGTCATTGTATTCGCCGTGAATGTTGATATCCCAAGCAGTAACATGATGTCCGTGTTCTTTTAATAACTTACAAACATGACTACCTATATAGCCAGTTGCACCTGTGACCAGTACTCTCAATATTTTGTCTCCGCAACATAATCACGATATCTATTGCTATTTCTACGCCATTGTTCGCCATTACCTTGCATGATGTCAATATAACGATCAATAGTTGCACTAGTCCAATCGCTGATTTTACCAATATCCTTATGCGGTGAATTTAGTAACGGTGTTAACTTGTTCATTGCATCATCAATACTCCAAGGAATATACATGCGTGTATAATCATTAGCAAAGATTTCTGGAAAACTGCGATATGCTGGAAACAGTACATTGCATCCTAGTGCATCTGCTTCGCTCACGGTGTTACTTGTCCAATCTTGCAAAGCACAGTTAAACAAAACTTTACTGTGATTTAAAATACTGTAGTAATCATTTTTCTTAAGATTTTCATAAATCTTTAGTTGACCACGTTCTTCCATCTTACGAGCACGATCAATGTATTTTTGATTGTTGCTGCGTAGTGGTCCGCCTTGTAGAATAGCAAACTCAACTTCTTGTGTACCCGGTGTACCATACCATTCTTCAATCATGTCCATAAAGAAGTCTGGTTGCTTTTCTTGATCAAACCTTGCTGCAAATACAACACGATTATCACGCTTTTCCCAAGTGTTGATTTCTCCAACACGTAGAGCAACTTCTGTTTTATCAAATGCAAGTCCGCTAATGTTGTAGATAGGAGCCTTCCAGTTTGCAATCTTCATGTGTGCAACCATTTCTTCATTACTCGCTAATACGCCAGTAACAAACTCGTTGCACATTTCTTCATACAAACTCATCCATTTGCCCATACCCCAAACGTGTACAAAGTCATCTGGATCAACTGCCTGTGCTAAACAACGAATCCAAACTTGTGGGCGTTGTTCAGTTGGAATCTGATCCATAATATATGGCAACGATTCCATACCAGGCTGGAACATATCTTCAAAGAAAATAACATCTTCACCTGTAACTTCACCGTTACGCATCATTTGTACCAAGTTCATCATTTGCGACATGGCAAAGTAAGAACGGCCATGTGCGTCTAACACTTGGCCTACTTGAATAGCTTTTGTATTGTCAATAGTTGTGCCAGGAACATTTACCCAGTCAATGCCACGACGTTGAAAAGCTCTACGTGACCAATCTTCTAACTGTAGTGTGTACCTGCCTTCATAGGGCTCTAAGCCCATATAAAACAGTTTACGCATTATCGACGTCCTTTGACACGTGCCTTTGCACGTAACCATCCTTGATATTTTTGATACGCCTGCCATACAGGAGCATCCTTTTTATACAAGTCTGCTTCATTAAAAACTTTACCTTCAAAACGACAGTAGTCGCGGAAAGCATCTAAATCATTAAAAACTTTATTTACTACCGGATTCTTGATAGTCATTATACCTTTTTCCTTATGCTGGGTATACAATTTGACAGCCGTTTTCGCCATCTTCGGCGACATCAATAACAACAAACCGGCCGGGATATTTGCTGTTAATCTGTGTGTACAAGTCATCTGCAATCATTTCACAGCTCTTGTAATCTAGTTGCAGGATATCACCTGCATACAGTGATTCTAACCAACGCTTGAACTGAATAAACTCAATATCGCGATCGTTGTGTGTAACTTGGATCTGCACTTTGAAATGGAACATATGGCGATGCGGATAACCTAAGAAACTTACGTCATACTCGTCACCTGTTGCCAGTGCTGGATCTTCTAGTGCTGCTGGATATTTGTGGATACCTTCTTTTGTAAAAGTTACCCAAATACTTCGTTTTGCATTTTCTAATGCGTTTGTCAATTTAGCGTCCTCTTCTCTGTTGCGCCGTTTCATATATTCATAATAACGTTCTTGTGCCATATAGTCAACCAATAACTGTATCTGTGGTGTATTTAGACCAATCGGTAAATGTATCTCTTGTTTTTAGATCATGTACCTTATGAACCCATACACCTGGATTGGTACTATCAAAGTCTTTATCATCTATTTTTACACAGGCATTATAACCTAGTAGATCAATGTAAGGCATTTTTACACTAATCATTGGAATAAAGCGATTGTATTCTGTATAGCCACATTCTAGCACCCATTCAATGTCTTGCACAGGAAAATCCAGTGTGACCCAGTAGCCTTCTTTCAGTAGTGGAAATACCATTTCATCCCATGCTTCGTCTTTGCTCCAACTCATGTTAGCGCCGAGATAAATGTGCTTGCATCCTTGCTCTTCAGCAGTGTGCATAATATCATCTACATTTTGAACACCTACTACAAACAATGTTTTTTTGCCATATTGCGGAGTATGTTCTACTTCTGTACCTACAAAAATAGTTACATCTTTGATGTTGTCACCTTGATCGTATGCTCGTTCCATATTAAGCCTTTTTAGTTTGTGATTTTTCGTTCCACAAGTCCCAACGTTTTTTGTAATATTCGTTGATTTGTTCTAGTGGATATTGCTTGTCTTCCATTGTGGCAATGATTTTGTTTATATCTTCGATTGCCATATCTAATGTTTCTAATCTTAACTGTTTTTCTTCAGGACTCATTATCTAGTTTTCTCTTTATTCGATGCATTTCGTCTTTGAGCCAAAGTTTTTGAGTTTTCATAACCCTAACTTCGTCAGTGATTGTTTGATTTTTATACTCTGCTTCTAAGTATTTGTCAATATTTCTATGACGGCGTTGTAATTCTTCAAAATGAGCTTGTAGTTTATCAGGATTTTCACTCATTTAAATCTCCTCAAATAGTTCTCCAAACTTGGTGCTGGCATTTACTGTCTTTTTGCCAACATTTAGTCTAGTTCCAATAACCTGCATCCAAAACTTTGAATACTTTTCAATCAAGTCCAAACTCTTTTGTCTATCTTTGAGACTGAAAATCTCATCAACAATGTTTTTGAACTCAATGCGATCAAATCTTTCGTCAATCAGCATGTAAGGATACTCACCTGTGTCATAGCGTTCGTTTGCTCGCTGTGTGCTTTCAATATGCATCCATACATTGTGACTCATTTGCAGCGCATAACTGAATGAATCCCAAGAAGTTTTACCTTCTTTGCCGATCTTGTTCAAGTCGCCTGGTTTGTAGATGCAAATATCACTGATATTACAATGTTTGCTAATAGGCGAGTCTTCAAAGGCTTTGAGAATACCATCTTGTTCTACAGCATCTTTGAATGTTCTGCTGTCTGTAGCATACTTTTTATCGTCAGCACCTGGAGACATCATGTAACTCCATTTGCCACGATCTTCGATTCTAATGCTGTGATAAATCTGGCCATTTGCAGTAGCAAGAAATGGTGATGCACAGTCATATGTAATCATAAAGTTCTTGTTGTGATACTTGCGCACTGCTCTTTGAATGTCTGTAAGCAACACAGCCCATTCCAGTTTGCTTGTGCCCAAGAAGTGCATTACATCATGCACACCTTCTTCTAATAGTCCGTCATGTATCTGATGCACAAGGCGTCTTAAGATAAGATGCACATCACACATGTTCTGTCCACCCATAGCCCAGCCATTAAAGTGTGTGTCTGGATACTTTGTAGGGTCACAATAGTCTTTAAACTCGTTATACCAGTTGTCTGCATCGGCGTGATTGCTGCCTTGTAAAACATTTAGTACTTTAAAGTTACCACGGCGGTTAGCCATGTAGTATTTTGCATTAATATGTGTAGCATCTACAGCATCTTGATAGCTGTGAATGTTTGCAGCTTTTGCTGCTTTAGGATCTTGGAATGTCCAAGTTGGAATATCCAACATCATTCCATAGTCCATGTATTCTTCCATCCAGTTTACAACCAGCTCTCGTTTTTTAAGTGCTTTTGGACAGTTTGGATCAGTCCAATCACCTTCCCAAAGTCCTTTTGCAATCTGGAAACCACCCGAGTCACCCAGCAACCAACTGTTGTCTCTGTCACGATTGCGAACCATGTCTTCTTTGGGCGAATGCTTGTTTACATCCAGCTCGGCATGTCCAGCTGAATAGAGCGCCCACTTGTAATGGAACGCTCCTTTGTCTGGATTCAAAAAGTTAAGAGCTTCTACTTCGCCAATACCTGCTGGAACACGCTTTGGATCAACATATTCTTCGTATCTTTGCTTGCCTACAAAAGTGCCATAGAATCCACTGATGCTTGGCAAAAATACAGCATAATCATTTTGTGTTTCAGTAAGGTTTTTCTTCATTATTTCTGTTGCGCTGGTAGGATATAATCGTATTTTGCCATGCCGCTGTCTACTGTGATTTTCATAGCGCCTTGGTCTGTGATGCTCATTGTTTTATCACCATCCAAGTTCAAGATAGCAATAGTTTGTGCCACTGGCCATGCCCAAGTGTGTGTTAGGTTGCCTGTGATATCGTGTTGGAATGTAAACGAACCTGCATGTGTTGCTTCATCACCAAAGTAAAAGTTTAGATTACCATCTTCTGTTTTTACTTGGAACACAGTTTCTTCACTGTGCGCACCTGCCATTAGCTTCATTCTAGCAATAGCAGCCATACTGGGTTCAATCTCTACTTCCCAACTGTTGCCTTTGAACTTAACCGATTTCAACTTTTCTTCAATAATTGCTTTATTCATAAAGCGATAGTCATTTTGGAAATCACCGCCTGCATTTTCAAAGTGAATGTGTGTTGGAATAACTTCACCGTTGCGATCTGCTTGTACAACTGCAATACTTGCATTCTCTTTGTACTCTGGATTCTTCAAATGGTAGTCAAGTTTGCCTAAATCTGGCATACCAAATGTACCTGTAAACTCTGTAACTGGTGAATGTGTTGTTGCATTCATAATCACACTGCGATCGTCTGCCATACTTTCGATTGCAGTATCTGTTTCTGCTGTGACTTTTAGTGTAGTAATAAAGCCAAGTCTATGTGTATGGCTTACAATGTCTTGTAGAATGTCTTGCATTTTTATCTCCGTTTTGTTTAGTATAAAGCCTTTAGCCTTTTCTGTCAAGCCTAATCTCTGTGTTATAATCTACTGCTGCTTGTAGTGTATTTAGATTAATATTTTTTTCTGCTGCCATTTTTAATAGCGCACTTGTGTCTTTTGGAAAACAAAAGCCTCCCCAGCCTCTTGTGCCTTCTTCTGGCCAAACATAACTGTGACTTTCGCCTATGCGATTGTCTGCGGTTACACCTTTGTGTACCTGATCAAAGTTTATTCCATATGCTTTACAAAAGTCATATATTTCATTAAAGAAACTTACTTTAGTAGCAAGGAAAGCGTTGCGGAAATATTTAATAGCAATAGCCTCTTCCGGATCTACAATATAGATTTTTATGTTGGGCCAGTTGTATGCATATTGATCTCGCCAGTATTCTGTGTCACCGCTTAGTATGACACTGTCTAGGTCTTTTACATCATTCATAAAGTTTGCTGCTCGCAAAAACTCTGGGCTAAAACATAGCCTATGTTGTGGAAATCTAGTTTTTAGTTCTTGCCAACCTTGTAAACTGATTGTACTTTTGATTAACACAGGTGTTGTTTCTTTGATTTTACTCACAACATCATAAACAGCACTCATATCACAAGTGCCATCCTCTGACTGTGGAGTAGAAACACAAACAACTATTGCGCTGGTGTTTTGCAAGTCTGCTTCCATACCTTTAGGAGGATCGTAAATAACTATTTCTCTTCTACGATCTTTGAATAGTAGTTCGTGTGCTTTGCCTACAAATCCATATCCTGCAATAATCATGCTGCTATCTTTGCCTCTTGAAAGTATTGTAATCTTTCCATCGTGTCACGCCAATCTTTTACGTTATAGCAGCGTTGTTTATTGAGTTTTGCTGCTAGTGGCCAATCGTTGCCACCTGGTTCCATACGATCACCAAAGAAAAAGATTTTGTCGTTTTTGTTGAAATCTTCTAGTATTTGACTTTTGTCTCCGCCTTTGCGATAAATGTCAATACCTGTTTCGCCTCCAACTGCTGCTGTAATCTCTGGAAACTCACTGTTGATTTGAAAAGCAATACTTTCTCGCTCTCTGTTTTCGATATCGTGCTTTACATAAAGTTTGCGCTCGCCAAGTGTACAGTTACGACCAACAATGCTGAAGTTGATAGTACCTGTGCGCTCTTCAATATGATTACCTGTGCGTAGTGGAAATGGACTACCTTGCAACCAGCCATTCATTAGATCATACAGTTCTGTTGGTGCAGTAAATGGTTTACTGTTTACACGCTTACCTTTGAACCATACATCGTTACCTGAACAGTTGTAAACAGTAACAACCGATTCACAAATGTCGGCACCTAGTTGTTCTACAGTTTTAGGGTAATCACTGCCTGTAACCAGCCAAACTTTGTTATCTTGAATAAAGTTTTTAAAAAACTTTTTAAACTCAGGATTAATCTTTTGTCTACTCGGAGTTAGTGTTCCGTCCACATCAAAAATAAATTTATTCATTCGGGTCCTCGCAGAACGCTATTTCTTCTTGTGTAAATTCCATAGATACTTCACGCCAAGCATCTTGGCATTCGTACCAATGTTCATACTCTGCATATCGAGTGTATTTAGGTTCTGCGCTACCAATAACGCTACTTACGATCCAAAGTGTCCACATTGTTCTTTGCCTTTGCTAGTTCATTAAACCGATCTGCTGTCTGACGTAGTTCTGCTCCGTGAGTAGGATCACGTTGTTCTAAATCTCTTGCCATATTGTGTAGCAAGATTACCATATCTTTATCAGTTAGTGCTTTTCTTCCTTCAGGTAGTGACATTTGTTTCCCTTTCGCATACTCGCCTTCTTAAATCGCTGCTTGAGAAGCGGTGATCTCTTTTGTTGAAATGTAGCTGGATACCCCGCTTCTTGCAAATATCCTTGCCAGTAAAATCCTTTTCACGATACTCTTCACCTAGTATTCTAACATCAATATGATACATTGTCAAGATATCTTCTAGGTCTTGTTCGGTGCCATATGGGATTATTTCATCCACATACGAAACACCTTTTAGTTGAGTATAGCGTTCAACAATGGTTTGCACTGGTGCATTCTTTTCTGATCTATCTACACTTGGATCCATTTGCAATCCACAGATGAGATAATCGCATTGCTCTTTTGCTTCACGCAACATTTGAATATGTCCTGCATGTAGCAGATCAAATGTTGAACAAGTAAATCCTACTTTCATTAATCACCCCATTCAAATAATGTGTTAAATGTGTTATTTTGTTTTGTGCTTTCTAAATCATAGTTAAGCACGCCAATCAAGTTATCAAGTTTGTTGTCAATAATGACTTCTTCCATAGCATCGCCATCAAACGGGAGTTCTTTAAACCATTCTGGCAAACGCAGTTCGTCTGTTGGATAAGCAACACTAGTATATTGTAACGGATTCTGTTTTAGTTTGCAAACAATAACTTTCATGCCATCTACGATGTCTTGTGAATACTTATCGCCATTCATACGTTTTAGTGTGTTCCAGTTGATACTTGCTCTTACGTGTCCGGGCATGTTTGCTTTGCCTTGCTTTTCTTCAAGACGCTGATAGTGTCCAATCTTGTTTGCACGTTTTGGCGAACCCTTTTCAAAGCCCGGACGCTCTTTGAACTCACGTCTAAACTCTGTAATGCTATCGAGTATTTCTTTCTCGTCTTTAAGTGCAAGTACCATATCAAGTAGAGTTTTCAAATAGTCTTGCATAAACACTGGAGTATCACTACGCTTCAAGTCCAGGCCCATAGCTTTAACTTTACCCAACTTACCGTCTTTGTCAGTACGATTGCCTTCTAGATCATACACACGCACTGCGTAACGCTTCTTTGTAATAAACAATCCTGTATCTGCAACAACTTCTCTACCTGCTGCAATAACTTCACTACGTGGACGTGGACAATGGAATGCTCTTGCCATAAAGTCTGGAAACGTTGTATTTGCTTGTTCGCACAACTGATCATACAGTGTAATCACATTGTCTTTACCCCAAGGAATATCACCCGCTTTGATCTCATTTTTTAGAACAGGATACGCACTGAAGTAAACCGAGTCTGTATCGCCGTAAATAATAGCTTTACCAACATGGTCATATTCGCCTGTGATAATCTTGTTAACTTCCGCAGCCATGTGTTTTGCAATCTGTCTACCAGTTAGTGTAGTGGATTGTCCAATACGTTTATCAAAGAATCTACACCCTGGATTCAAAATAGCACCATACAAGCTGTTCAAGTTAATCTTTTTAACAAGTTGTCTTTTGTCCCAAAACGCAATCTCTGTGTCGTTTCCTGCGTCAATAGCTTTGCGCATTTTGGCTTGTAGTTCTTTGCGTTCAGCATACCACCTTTTTAGCAGTCCTGGAATAACACCTTCTACTTCTGTTGTAAAGATAGTGCCGTTAGCACTTAGCATCCAAGGTTGGTTGCTGTCAAAAATAAGTTTGTAAATCTCTGCACCACTTAACACGTGACTACTACCATCTTCCAAGTCTAGTGTTAGTGCAACATCTTTGCGCTGTTCCATTACAGCATCATATTCTAGTGTTGCAAATTTACCTTCCCAAGCACCTGCAAATGACTTCTTTTGCAATGTCATTGCATCGTGCAAAAACGCATCTGTTAAGTCTGGACGTATTTGTCCTACAATAGTTTCTGGTGCCATATTCATTGCACGAATAATACTTGGATATAGACTGTTCAAGTCCATTGATCCAATCCATTCATGCACGCCTTTCTTTGGAAACGCAACATAAGCACCTGCTGCTGCTGTGTTGCCTTCATGATTCACTCTGTTAGGCACCTGCATACCACGTCTGTGTGCTTCATTAACAATCGCCTGTTCTGTAACTGCAACTGCGCCTGCTGTTGTTTGTAGTAGCACTGTGTTGTCGTGTGCAATCTCATTTGCAAGATCAATAAAACGCAGTTTCTTGTCCAGTTTGTCAAGCAATGCAACGTCTTGTCTGTTGTATTCAATAAACTTTTCAAAGTCGTTGTTGTAAAGTTGATCAAGTGTGCCTTCATACACAGTTTTGTTTTCGCCAACTTCCATTTCACCAATAGCATCTAGTCTATATGTGTGACGTTCTTCGTAAGTGTACTTGCGATACAAGTTGAGATAGTCCATATGTACTCTGCCAATAGTGTCATATGTTTCACTCATCTTGCCAAACTTTTCATATTCTCTACGCTTGGGCAACTGTCCCCACAAACAAAAACGTCTTGTGTCATCCTTGCTTAACACACGTTGTATTCTGTTGATAGTGTATGGAACATCATAACCTTCGCTGTTCCAACCACTGTGGATATCTGCATCCTCAATCAAGTCAAGGAATGCTTCCAGCATATCACCTTCGCCTTCTTTGCTGTTTGGAAACAGTATACACTGCTCGCCCCAACGTTCTCTGCACATTGCTGCTGCTTCTTCAAATGGCAAACCTTTTGGCGGCATTGCAACTGTAATCAACATATCCAGCCATTGCAAATGCACTGTAATAGCAGTGATTGGCATAAACGGATCTTCTACTGGAGCAAAACCTCTGTCTGGATCAAAGTCAGTCTCGATATCCCAAAACGCCACATTCAACTTTGGTGCATCTTGGTTAAGATAGTTTTCACTCAAACATTGGAATATTGGATTTACGTCAGACTCAAACATTTTCTTGCCTTTGTTGATAGCAAGTTCCTTGCGAAAGTCTTTTGTATTCTTGCATACTACACGTTGAAGTTGGTCTCCAAAAATACTTTTGTATTTGCCACGTGGATCTTCATAGTAGAATGTGTATTTTGCTTGATATTCATTATATAGACGCTTGCCTTCCTTGCGTTCTACACAACGAATGATGTCAGCGTCTCTGTCAAAAAATGCATCTACATATGGCATGGACTCTCCTAATAAAACTTATTTTAACACAGTTACACATATTTGTCTACAAATGTTTTAGCATAGAAAATATCATCTCTGTGCTTTTTTGCATATGGTAAAAACCTGTGCTCATTGCTGAACAATATGTCTGGAAGTTCCATATTTTGTATTTTTTTAAAAATAATCTCTTGATTTTTAAATGCTCTTTCTTCAAGTCGTTTTTGCAGTGCCCAAGTGTTATTTAGATTTTTTATTTGATCAACTAATGCATCAATTCTTTGTTCTATTGTGGGTAATGCATCAAAACTATAATCAAAAACATCATCATATAATAAAAATCCAGCATCCTGCAGATATTTGTGTTGATGCTGACATCCTACTAGTACAAATGGTTGTGCTTGAAATAGACAACTATATGTTTTTTCGCTTAGATATTTTGTGTTATGTGTTGGAACATCAAAATAGCTCTCAGTTACTATGTTAAATACAGTTGCGTTCCATGTCTTATGCGGTGGCGGAGGATTGTCCCAATAATCATAAACTAATCTGTCTTCGTATTCTTCATAATCAAACCATTTATATATTTGATCTTGCCATTTACGATGCAGTGTTTTATTTTTTATGTCATTTAAATATTTTGCATACAAGTTATCGTCGTCATCGCCTTGTTTTGCTTGCCAATAACTGATATATCCATCTTTAAACAAGTCTGCATCCCATAGTTTATCTAAAAGGTAATCTCTATGATATCCCAAACTTAGATTTTGACAACAAAAAAACTTTTCAATATTTTTTTCATACTTTAAAGGTTGTATACCTGTAAGCATCATATAGCCCGGAAACTCTTCGTGGATATCTTCTTTATCGGTGTAAGGATCCAAATGAGTGCAATGCAGTTTGAATGTGTAGTTTTCAACAAAATCAGTGAAAGTATCATTGTCAACAAGTTCTATGATATCGTCTTTACTGTAACCTTCTTCCATATAGTTAAGAACATTAACTTCGTTGTTTGTGTAACATAGTTTTACAATATCTGCTTCTAGTTCTTGATTTTGGTCTAACCCTACAACAACTTTATCTGTCATATGCTGTAACCTGTAGTGTATATCTGTGTTCAATACCCATGTTGTACGCTGCGTGTGGTGTGCTGCCTTTCCATCCAATAACATCGCCCCGTTTCCAGTCTGCAAAAACAGTTTTTTCAATCTGAAACATGTGTCCTAGTTTTGCATCTTCCAAAAACACAATGTATCGTGTGATTTGATCAACATCTTTAATATCATGCATTACCATAAACTTGGCATACATGTCTTTGTGGACGGGCAAAATGTTTGCAGGAGGTGTTCTGTAAAATGCCACTTCGTAATGATCGTGATCAGGCAAGTCTTCAATAACCTGATAAATGAAATCTGGCATGTCTTCTTTTTTGCCTACAACAACATCATTATTAATAATAGCTTTGTAGTTATCATGTCCATACATGATGTACTCATCTTGCCCATATCCGCCTGCACTCTCATATGGTAAACTGTAAAAGTTTTGGTCTTGCCAACAAACTGGCACTTTGGTTTGAATCATGATTTCTCCTTTTAAGTTTATTATACACTGACAAGATTTTTTGTCAAGTGTTGTATTTTGCGAATACGCTGTTTAATTTTTTCACTGTTTTCACTGAACACTGCTGCACTATCAAGCACTTGCGGAAGTGGCATATTGGCAATATATTTTATCAATGCTTGTTGATTATATTTTGCTGTTTTTAGCATTTTTTGTTCGTCAAAATCTTTGTGGATTATCTGTTCGCACAAATCGTCTATTCTGTCTGTGAGATTTTCATATGCATCGAAGTTGTAATCTATGCCAGGCAACGGTTCAAGTCCATATGTATCAAAAAGATATTTATTAACATTTTCAGCACCAACAATCACAGTTGGTCTACCGTGTATAACGCTGCTGAATGATTTTTCTGTGATATCAAGTATATCAAAATAGCTTTCAGTTACAATATTAATCAAACACTTTTCCCAATAGTCCAAAGGTGGAGGCGGATTGTCTGCATATTCTACGACAAAATCTTTGTCGTGATCGCTCCATGGTAAAAACTTTGGTATTTGTCCTTGCCATTTTTTCTCGCACAGCGGATAGCGTTTGCAGTCTTCTAAATACTTTTCGTATAGGTATCCTTCATCGCTGTTGAGTTCATTGTATGATAACAAACCGTCTTTGCCATATAGTTTATCACATATGTAATCTCTATGATATCCCAAACTGTTTTGCATACAACAAAACTTATATACAATATCGTGCTTGATTTTTCTAGGCTTTTGAAATGCCAATATCAAATCGTAATCAGGCCATGCTTGATAGTTGGCAGTGTTTTCGATGTGTTTTGGGCCTAGTATATTGCAGTGATATGTGTATGCATTTTTTTGTACAAGTTTTTTTGCATTGCCACTGATGAAATACAGCATTTCTTGCTTTGTATGGGCTTCTTCTTCCCAATACAAAAAATGCAAATGTGTGGCATCGTCGGGAACATCTGTGTCTAACCCTGTTGGATCGTTTATATTATCTAATGTAACAACATAATGCATGGAAAATATTTAGTCCATCGAGTGTGTATATAAATATGTTATGAGAAAGCATGTGATAGAAGATGCAGCGTTCAATATTACCAATACTTGTAATCTAACCTGTGATGGGTGTGAAAGTTTCAACAACTACAACTTTAGAGGACATGTCAAGTTTGCAGACTATGCAGATTATTACACCAAGTGGAGTGAACTTGTTGACATTGAAATAGTCACAGTGCATGGCGGAGAACCATTTACAAATCCTGATATTATGACATGGGTTCTAGAACTGAAAAAACTTTGGCCGGATGCAGAAGAACACTATGTTGCTACTAACGGAACTTTATTAGGCACCAAAGCCGACCTTGCTCGGCAGATAATAGACACTGGATACTATCTAAATATTTGTGTACATGATCCTGCCATGTATGATGAAATAAAACACAACTTACACGAAATAATCAAAGATCGCAAATATAAAACAGTCAAAGTTGATGAAGGCATTGAGTACTATGATAGGAAAACACGACAGCGACTGGCAGTTTTAGAAACCACTTATTATTTTATAAAAAATGCTATTGACCATATACAGGATAAAACTTGGTATTTGCATCACAGCAACATAAATGATGCTTATCAGTTGTGCATTGGAGAAGATGAACCCTGTAACTTTTTTCACAAAGGTAAACTATACCAATGTCATTTGACTGCATTAAAAGATGACTTGTTTTTACAGTTTAGCATCGAACCACGAGCTGTAGATTTATTAAAACAATATCGTGCAGGCGATCCTTTCAGTACAAAACAAGAACTTGATGCATTTTTTGCTAATCACAATCGGCCTATTCCTCAATGCACGTTGTGTCCTGGCTGTGATGACACACATCCTATATTTCCAATGGCTACAAAAAAGATTAAATTTTAATATCTGCTGCTTGTTTTTTTGCCTTGAGAATGCCTTGCATTATCTTATCTGCTTCAGGTGTAAACACAGCATTCTTGTATTCAAACAGTTCGGGCAATGGTTCTTCTAGCAAATGCCTAATGTAGGTTTTCTTGTTGTGTAGCACAGTTTCATACAAACTTTTATAAAGGTTAGCATAGTCATTGTTTTGTAAATCTTTCAGCTGCTCTACTATATCGAAAACTCTATCTTCTATTTTGTCTTTGCTATCAAATGAATAATCGAACACATCGTCATACAGTTTGTAATCTTCTATTTGCAAATACTTGTGACTATGTTGTCCGTTAAGCATTAGAAAAGGTTTTTCAAACAACATGCAATGATAAGTTTTTTCTGTAATACCTATGCGGTGATAAAATGTTTCTGGCACGATATTTACAGCACTTTGATTCCATACTTCTAGCGGTGGTGCAGGATTGCTTTTTTCATCATGCACTAAATCGGCATCATGTCCTTCAAATGCTGTGTAATACTGTTTGTATTTTTCTTGCCACACATATTCTTTGCGCACATAGTCTGCATATTTTTCAATGCCTTCGTATTGAACTTGGCTATATGCAAGTGTTGCTACTTTGTCTAGTTTTGTTTTGTAAACTGCATCAAAAAACAGATCTCTGTGATACTTGGTGACATATGCTTGACAGTGGAAAAGTTTTTTAGCATTAACATTTGTTTTTACAGGCGTCTGCCATGCAAAAAACAAATCACTGTTAGCCCAGACTTTGTGGTACGATTGCTTTTGCACGCCATCATTTAATGCATTGCAATGATAGTGAAATCTATCTTCTTCTATCAGTCTTCTAATATAGTCTTCAACTTGAGGACTAGCATATTCAAGTACAGTTTCAATATCCTCACCTTCTTCGCACCATTCTAAAAAATGCAAATTATCAGGATTTAATACCATAATCTCTTCAAATGAAGGATTATGTTTTCCATATTTGTCTGGAGCAGTAACTAGATGCATTATGCGTCTTTGTCGTAACCTGTGATAGCAACAATGGTTTCCAAATCTTCAAACTCGTCTTGATGGCGTCCCCAATCACGGTTTTTAGCAACACGGATTGCTTTGTTAATAAGACTGGGTTTTACATTGAGTTCTTCGGCAACTGCTTTAATAGTTTCTTTTAAGCCACCTTGCAAATCTTCAATCTCCTGTTGGACTGTAACTCCTTCGCGAATAAGTCTCTCTAGTTTTGCTTTTTCTTCTGTGCCATAAACTCTGTCGCTCATATAAGTTCTCCTAATACTTTAAATGTTTGTGTAAAATCTGTGTTTCTACGCTGATCGTAAGCATTCACAAATCTTTTAAAATTTTCACGCTCAACTACTATATCATATTTTTGTTCTTTTGTCAAGATACTTTCCAGCTGACTGTGTGCTTTAGAGTTGTGCTTTTTTAAAAAATCTAAATGATGCTGTTTATTTACATCAAACAGACTGTGATGTAAGAAACTGGGTGTAGTGAGTTCACTTACACCTATATCTACTTTGGCAATGTTTTGCATATCTGAAATATAATCAGTGTATGATTCTAGACACAGTGCATTGTAAACCGTCATCAGTTCTATATCAGCATTGTGCTGTTTTGATATCAACTCAACATTTTTCAAAAAGTCGTTGTAGTTGATACCGTGTCTAGTGTACTCCGCTTGAGCACCTGCACTCTCTCCACTGATAGCAAATATCACTGTGTCAATATGTGAGGATTTCTCTAAAAACTTTTCCAGTAAATCTTTTGGAACTCCCAATCCTGTGTTAATGATAACATCACATTTTTCATTAACATCTTTTATGAGATCAAATATTTCATGATACAGCAAAGGTTCGCCACCAGTGAATCTCAACTCTTCTAATCCAGGATGTAAGTTAGGCCATATCTCCATAAACGCTTTTTTATAAGGATTATCTTTGGTAATAGTTGGTACATAACCTATATGATGCAGATTTCCATGTTGTTTTATTTCGCTTGCCCATTTGCTGCTGAAACTAGGACCGCAGTATGCACATGCTAGATTGCAAGTGTTTCCTAAACTCACTTCTAGATATTTGGGCAAACTGTATTCGCCGGTGGCCTGATCTCTGTTTTCCCAGTTGTAATACTTGCTGCTTTGTAGCACCCTATCTTGTGTTTTTGTTGCTCTCCAACAGTATGCACATTCGTCTGGTTTTTTACCTTGTAGCATTTCTTGACGGACTTGTCTTTTATGAGAGTGGTTGAATAATGCATAAGGATTGTTTTTGATTTCTTCTAGCGGTATTTTGACAGGCGCTACATGATGACAGCCGTGCTCTGTACCTGTGCCTAAATGCACAGTATTGCTGTGCCATTTTTCCAAGCAAAAGCCTTCACCTACACTGTCGAGATACCTTTTAGTTCTCCAGTAACTGAATGACGCCATTGTAGTATCCTTTGTGTTTGATCATATCAGGATGATCGCTATCCTTGCTCAACAGTGAAATCAAGTCTTTGCTGTATTCCAGCTGTTTTTGCACTAGTTGCAAAAACTGTTTTTTATTATGTATGGTTTTGTCACGCACACTGTTGTACAGTTTGTTGTAATCTTGTTGTGAAATATATTTTAGATTTTGAACTACACCTTTTATCCTTTGTTCCAAACTATCATTTGCATCAAATGTGTAATCAAATAGTTCATCATATATTTCAAATCCGTAGTCCTTGTACACAGTGTTATTATTTTGTCCTCCTATAACTACAAACGGTTTTTCTGTCATCAATGCATACATGGTTTTTTCACTGATATTTTTTACATAAAACCAATACTCTTGAACCTCACTGCAAATGTTTATCAATCCTCTTGAGTTTATAGATTCGTCTAAATAGTTGATATTATTATCTAGTTGTATTCTTTTGCCGTTAAAGTATTGTAACTTGTAGTCAATGCTGTAGTGCAACAAGTCTTCTCTTGATTGTTTGCTATCCCAACTGATGTAACCGTGTGATTCCAAACCGTGTTTGTAAATCTCGTCAATAAGCAAATACCGATTGTATCTACCTTTGTTGTTGAGATTTATGTAAGCCTTATCAAAATCATATGTTTTATCCATTTTGATATACTGCAAACTTTCCACATATGCTCTACCGACATTCAATATCATGTTGTTGATAAAATGTATATGTGAAAATGTACCATAATAGTTTTCCAAATCATCAAGTAGATTGTTATGTACTATATAAAAATGATTGTTATTTGTTTTGCACAACTTATTTGCCTGTTCCATAAAGTCAGGTGTAACAAAGGGCAAAGGTTCTGTTGGACAAAAATAATAAACAGTTTCATTTGAAATATGTTTTAAATCATCGAGAATGATATTGCTTGACTCTATGCACAACTTGCTTAAAAACTCTGGCAAGTGCAGGTTGCTAACCATATGCTCTAATGTGGGAGATTTGCTAATTTTTCCATTCAGTCGTTGAAGAAAACTTTGCTCGTATGGATAATAAAACATAAGGTATTTAACAAGGTTACGCTATGTTGAAAACTTTTTTGTTGTCAAAAGCTCTGTGCCAACCAAAAAACTGTGCTTTGTAATCTGAATGATCGTCGCTCGAAAGATTGATCCATTCGTCTTTGCGCTGATATAGACGCATTGCTCCGTCAAACCAGTCTGTGTTATCTATTATACTTTCAAGACGTTCCTTTGCAGCTTGTGCTTCGTCTATATTATCAAAATCTTGTTCTATGTGTATTACTTCCATTACTATGTCGTGTGTTACATAGTCTAAGGAAAAGTCAATACCCCATTTAGGTTTGATATTTAATAGTTTTTGTAGTATAGGACGATTTTGTTTTACTTCTTCTAGCTGCTCTCTTGCTTCTCCTGCAAATGCATAACGAGTTAACAACATGCAATGATCTAGTACAAGTCCGTGTTCGCTTTGTTCAATATCTGTGTACCATTCTTGTGCAGGTGCAATGTGATACTGTATTTCTCTATTTATTTCTACGTCATTTATTTCGTAATGTAGATATTCAAGAGGAGTAGGAACTTCATAACCATCTTTGTCAAAATCTTTGAATGGTAATGTCTCAACTTTAAGTCGTTCAATAGGTTTAGTGAGATAAGGATTTTCAGCAAACTCTGGATAAAGGTTAACCAGTTTCATCTGTTGTCCTTTGGACCCCAAGCATTTTCAGGTCTTTTATCGTTGTCAGGTATCTTTATCAAGTGATTTGCCATAAACAAGTTACAGACTTGCATACCCTGTGTATCTTGTTTTAAGACATTACAATATCCATTATAGTTTAAATCGATATTAGTAGGAGGTGTTTTTACATTTGTAGACGATTTATCTTTTTGTGTCCATTTTTTACAATGTGAACAGTTGAATGTACTTGCTAGATTGTAGGTTGTATCCCATTCTTTAGCATGACGCACAAGCTGTTTTTCATACGCTTTACTGCTTGATGGAACTGGAGTAAGATTGTATGTGTCAGTTTGTGTAGGTCTCATTATTTTGTTTCCATAAAATCTATTGCAACACTTATTCTTTCGTTGTTAGTGTTATTTAGCGTTGTTGAATGCAATAACCAAGAAGGAAAAAATATCAGTTGTCCTTCTTTGGGTTTTATTCTAACTTGGCTCCCTTTACCTATCCATCTTGATGTATCAAGTGCAGGATTGGGACTATACAAAACAAGATCTCCGTCGTCACCGTTTGTTTGCACATAGTATACACATGATATATCTACATCTCTGTGATTATGAGTTTGTATATTCATTCCTTTTGGCGTTTTATTCACCCATGCCACATCAATATCAAAATCTAATATTTCACTATCTACGCTTTTTAGATAGTTGCTTAAATGTTTTCTCACAACCATTTCAAAAAACTCAAAATCACCTGACTTAAAAAAGTTTTCATCTTGATCAGTTCCAAGAGAATCGCTATCAGCTCCCTGTTCTGTACCTTTTATAAAAATGAAATCGTGATTTAAGATTGCAGATTTTATTTTTTCTTTTTCCTCGTTAGTCACATCAGAAATATACAATGGAACTGAAAAAATATTTTCTGTGGTCATTTTTTCTTTGGCTTACCGTGTTTGTTGTGTTGTGCCCAAGCAATAGCATAAGGCGCACCAGGATCGTCAAACTTCTTTTTCAGTTTCTTGACTTGCTTTTCTCTACCTGGAGGAGCCTTTTCTGTTACTTCTTTGATCTTCATTGGATTCTAGATTTTCTTAGTTTTGATCTTTCTGCATCAACTTTTGCAGTATGCAACTTTCTATCATCGCCAGTTTTAATTAGTTTAGCAATTTCTTTTTCTTTACGGTTACGAGCTGCTAATGCATCTGCTTCAGCGTTATCTGCTGCTGCTTTATCTTTTGCTGCTTGTATACGCTGCTGTGCAGTGTATTCGTCTGTTCGCATATCTTTTTTAGCAAGATGTTTAGCCAGTGCTGCTGCACTTTTGCTTGCATCGCCTGCAGACTTTTTAACACCTTGTGGGCGTTCCCAACCTTTTTTCTTGTTGTGCTGTGCTGCTGCTTTTTTCATAAAAGTTCTACGCTTTTTTAGCTTTTCAGGATCTTTACCGTCTGGATCGCTAACATCGTCATAAGACTTGTTCCAATACTTGTACAGTGTATCTGGTCCTAGTTCAGTTAGCTCACTTTTTTTTTGACTCATACGCTCTTTGAGTGATGCTTTGTACTCTGTTACATCTTCGTTTGTAAGAGTGCTCTTATAAACTTTCTTGCTTTCTGTTGCCATATCATAGTCTAGTGTATGATACACTGAACCTACATAGTCTGCTGCTTTGGTAATCTTGCTTTGCATCCAACCTTCAATGCCTTCGGCCTCCGAAACACCTTTTAGCATGTCGTGTAGTTTGATAGCATACTTTGCAATCTTGTACAGTTCAGCACGAGCCATTTGCACTTCGTGATCACGTTCTGCCATGTCTGCCATATCAGCAAGACCTTCGCTAACATTCTTTGCATTGCAGTTACAATGTTTACATGTTGGTGGGCATGTGCAGTCTTCAGCTTTTACATCTGAACCGCAACATTTATCTGAACAATGTGTATCTCTTTTAGCCATTTTTATCTCCGGAGTTCTTTTTATTATTTATGCTTTTTTCTTTTTCTTCTTTGAAACTCGACGCTGCATTTGTCCTATTGGCATTGCCACTGCGCCAACTGCTCCTGCACTGGTCATTTCGCTTATCGATTCTTGATATTTTGCAACCATTTCGTCGCCCTTCTTTTCAAAGAACTTTTTAAGAGCAACAGCACCTAAAATAAGTGTAACAGCCATTGCAATACTAAACTTATTATCAATCAACATTTGTGCTGCTTCTTCGCCGATTGTTTCGATTACCCAGTCCCACCCTTGATCAATGTAATATGCAGCAGCACCACCAACAGCAAGTTTACCCGCATGTCGTGACACAACATATTTAAGTATTCTCCAACCTACTTTGGTAGTGGCCCATTTTAATAACCACCATACTGCTTGAACAGCTATTGCAGCAATAGGCGCCAATTCGTCAACTCTTTGTTCAGTAATCTCTTGTATTTTCATTTGAATATCCTAGCGATTTTCGTTTTATCTTGTACATTGTATTTATGGTGCCAAAGCACAAAAGGCACATGTTTTAAACTAGGTTCACCAAAATGTACTTTTCTTTTTATTTGATGGAAGTTATGTAACACACTGTGTCTAGTTCTTTTGTAGAGTTTTTTTAAAGATATTTTATTCAATCTTACTATCTCTTTAACTATCATCTCTGTCCTTTTTTCTACATCTTGCTCTAAATCAAAACTTGTATCAACAACATCGTCAAATACATGAAATCCTAAAGACTTTAAATATGCATAGTATCCAGGTGCTGCTAAGATAATAAAAGGTCGTTTGTGATACATAGGAATAGTAGTTTTTTCAGTCATCCAAAGTGCTTTTGTACTAGATTCAGTTACTAGACTAAACAAACTATCTTTATATGCATGTTCGGGTATATCTTTGAACTCCGGTGCATTTGCAGCACTTTCAAAATCTTTTAAGTAGGCTTCTTGTAGCACAAGTTCTCCACCATCAAAAAACTTAAACTTGTAATCAAGATTCTTCTTGACGGAAAACTGTTTGTAACTTATATAGTTGTTCTCGATTAGATCGTATTTTGCAAGATAATCTATCAAATAATCTCTATGCTGTTTCTTTCTAAAGTTCAACGATGTAAACAACTTTGTAGGATATTCGGGTTGCACAGGAAAAATCAAGTCTCTTAAATAATATCCACTGATATATGGTATGGACCAAAAATAGTTAGGTAGTTGCTTCATACCTTTCCAAGTCATTTTTGCACCAGATATCATTGTTAGATCAAATGTCTTAAAATGTTTTTTTTGATCTGTAGAATACTGTTGCCAGTTATTATACCATTCGCTATTATCTATAAGACAATATTTGTAATCTTTATTAGAATAAGTTTTTAGGTCATTTACATCTTTTGTAAAAAATACATCATTATTATCATTATAAAGATATATGAAATGATGTGTGTTACTATGCGCCGCCGCCAACAAGTTTTCCTTTTAGAGGATGCTTTTGTTCACTGCCTTTGCTAGGTTTCGATTTTTTTGGCATAGGATCTTTGCCTTTAGCATGATCAGCATGTTTATATTCTTCGTATGCTTTGCCTTTGTGTTTTTCTTTGCGAGGTAGTACGTTCTTTTTATCTTTGTGAGCACCTGCTGCACCACTCTTGCGAATATCCTGCATAGTTTTACTGCTAGGATCTCTTTGCTTCACTGCTTCTAAAATGTCTTGCATCTTCATGATTTTTTTAATCCTATAATAGTAGCATCTTTACCATACATTGCCTGTATTTGTTTACGTGCTTCCTGTATATTCCTTGCAGATACTTGAACTTTGATCGCTTGACTGTAATACTTGTGACGAACTCTTACATCCGCAACAAATATATCAAAGTTTTTATTTTGCAACTCTCTTAATAACATGTTAGTATTTATCGAAATCAAACAACTTGGTTCTTGGTTCTTCTAGCGTGTGTCCGCCTTCCATTACAGCCAGTTGTTCTTTTGTCCATTTTGGCATTTCGCCCATAGTAAGTGCAGGTTTACCATCTATGCTCACTTCATTACCAAACTTAGCAGCTTCCACTTTTGTTTGATCGATATCAACATCGACTGTGGTGTTGACACCACGCACTATTCTTCCATCTTCTAATAAATCACGTATAAACTGCATTTTATATTCCTGGTATAATGTATTTATATATTTCATTTACGCTATAAATATCACCTTTTCTCAGATCCTGTTGTTCTCTTGTCTTGTATACCAGTTTCTCAGCTAGTTTAGGATTGTAAGTGCTTTGTTCTATGATTTCAATAAGCGTATTAACAAAAGGCTTGTCAAACTTTTTTAAATATTCTAATTTTTTATTTTTAACATCATCTGGTATAATATCCATCCCCAAATAAGGCAAACCGTGCACTGGATATATTGCAACTTCTTTTTTGTCTAAAAACCATTCAATCCAATCTTCTACATTAGGTATATTATACGCAAGTGCAGTAATATGGTATGCAACATCGACAACAACTTCCTCATATATTTTACAGTTCTTTTCAATAGTTTTCCAATCACTATTAGTTCTAATATATTCAAAAGTTTTTCCTGCACCATCTAAACTTATTTCGACACTTTTACTTTTCCATTTTTCTACTCTTGACATCCATTGTCTATTACAGTTGGTTGCATTGGTTGTAAAATGCAAGTGGCAAGTATCATTTAATCCTAGGTCGCAGCAATAATCTAAAAAATCATAAACTTCTTTTTGTATGCTTGGTTCTCCACCTATAACAGTAATTTGACGCATACTTGCCATGTCAAAGTTTTTGTAGTCTTTAGGTAATATATAATCTTGTTTTACAAAATCTTTAAGTTCTTTAGCTATCAAACTACTTGCTTCTGGATTACACATACTGCATTTCAGATTACACAAGTTACTAGGTCTATAATCAAAGTAAACCACGCTTTCGGTTTTATTTTCTCTCACATGAGGATCATCAAAATATCTTAAACGTCTGCTCTTTATACCTACTTCTTCGTTTTCAATACATTCTGCACAGGTTGTCTTAATAAAGTCCATGTCTTTATTAATCATTGCCTTTTTTATCTTTTTTAGATATTTGCCGTTAAAGTAGTCTTCTATGCTACCACTATGTCTATCGCCTTGCCATTCACAACAAGGTGTATTTCCCTGTAGGACATTGCCATGTTGAAAACTAATCCAAGGTGCCCAACAATAAGGACTTGCTTTTTGTTTCATAACATATTTAGTGCCTGGGTATAAGGAGATCCTGTGAAATCGATATCTGGCATATATTGTTGATTTTTAACAAGATGTAGTAAATGGTTATAGTTATGTTCTACTTTATATTGTAACAAGTTTTTGTAATCTTCGATTTTTGAAATGCTTAACTGATACAACTGTTCGGCAATAATCTTTGCTCTTTCTTTTTCGCAAGTTACAAAATCAAATGTGTAATCAAATATTTCATCAAACATAAAAAAGCCTAGTTTACGTAGTCTTTTATGTATACCAACTGGGCCATGTATTATAAAAGCACGTTTATGATATATCGGTATAAAAGTTTTTTCAGTTATGAAAATTTTACTATCAACTCTGCTTTCACTTACTACGCTAAAAAGACTATCTTCAAACTGTACAGGTACATTAAAGTAATCCTTTTTGTTTATGTTATCTAGTAAAACTTTTCTAGCATTTTTCCAATACACATATGTATATTCTTCATTCCATGGCCATTCATTTACACTGAAATAGTTTTGTTCTAAAATTCCAACTCTTGCAAGTTGATCTGTAAAATAACATCTGTGCGCTCTAGTTTTTCCTGTAAGATATATAAACAGTTTACTAGGCTTGTTGGGACAAATCTGTTTATGTGTACTTGCAATAGTTTTATATGCCCAATAAAGTGGCCAATGTCTATTGGTAATGAATCGATATGTTTTATTTGCTTGTGTGATAGTTGATGCTAGTTCTTCTTCTGCAACTGCATTTGTAATATTGTATTCGCCCGGATTCCATATTACTATATGATTGTGCTTTGATTCTAATATTCTTTGTTTAAAAGGTTTCCACTGATAGAAATCTTTCGCATCTATATGATCAATCATCTTTGTAAGGTTTTTCACCTGTGAGGAAAGGCTGGCTAAACCACAACTTGAACCATTCTTCAGTGCCTGGTGCTATTTTTTTCTTGCGTTGTATCTTTGCTTTTTCTGTGCCAGTAATACTCATATTTTCAGCGGTATATGGTGTATACCCTGTAAACTTATTTCTTATTCCTGCTAAATGCTGTAAATCTTCTATGTTCATTGTAGATGTATTTATTTGATTTTTCTTCTAAATGCTTGTAGTTGGTTACTGTATTTGCTTTTGATTCATTTTTCCATACAGTAGATTTTCCAAAAACTAAATCTTCGTAATATACAATATCTTCATAATCAAATCCGTGTATTTTATCTAATATGTCGGCATAGTTTTGACATGTATGATCAATCCAAAACTTCACATCATTCCAATCTACTTCTGTTGACACATCTTTTAACTTGGTCCAGTTTTTAAACTTGAATGCTAAACTATGACTTAAAGCAGTTTCAAATATGTTTTTTCTAAGCAACACAACATTATATGTCTCTAAGTTTTTAAGTGTTTTTATTTGATCCTTGGTCATGTTTTCGAAATGATGTGCAATATGTTTAATAACAAATCTCTGTTTATTTTGTGCAGTGTCAAAAAATCTACTGTAATCTCCTGCCCATTTAAAAGGTTCATAACCAAATGGTATTTCACATTTTCTAAAATCACAATACCATAAATCTAAATCATTTCTTAACCAATCTGCAAAAAACTTGCTGCCTGTTCTTCCTGATGTTAAAACAAGTATTTTATTTTTGCTTTTTATATGATCACAACAAGGAATACTATGAGACAAGTCTTCTTTTATAAAGTTAATATTTTTTCTTGTGTTTTTTAGTATATCTTTGTCAAACCATTTTTTAACTTGTTGATTAAGCATGTTTAAGTCCGTTGGGCATAGGAATGTTTCTATCAAATAACATAGATCTAAATATATATCTATCTGTAGATTTATTGTTTACAACTCTATGCCAAGATGCTTCGTTTGACATCCATCCTACACCACCATTAGGATGCCAGTCTGTATATTTTACAAATCCATCATCATTGTTGTCGGTGTATATTCCTGTTCCTGTTCCTTCTTCTGATATATGTATGATAAGTGTATTTGCTCTACAAGCATGATCTAGATGAATATGTCCTAAAAAGTTTGGCGGTTGTATCATTAACGAAAAGTCAAAATAGTAGTTATCCTGCTCTGGATTTATATTACACTGAGTTAAATATTCTTTGTAACGTTTTTTAAATATTTCATCGAGCTCATTGCAAAACATACTTTGTCTTTTTACATTAAAAGATTTAACAACTGAAATAATATGACTTGATGAAACTTCTCCGTTATATTTTTTATCATTTTCAAAGTGTATGGTGATTGCAGAACTTGTATCAATTTCAAGTGCAGTAAAATATTCTTGTATTTTTTTAAACTCTGAAAATGAAAAATATTCTGTAACCTCGGTATGCAGCCACGGATCATTTATTTTTCTTATATTCATTTCAAGTATTTCTTATAGGTTTTCCAATAATCTTGGCGTTCATTTGTGCTTGCTCGGCGAGCTTCGTGTTCTTTGTGTTTAGCAATGTAGTGTTCTACAGGAACACTTTCGTGCTCTCTCCACGTTTTACTATATCCGTCTGGATAAAGTTCTACGACTTTTTCTTCCTTCCCGATTTCATGTTTGCGCACCAATGATACATCCTCGCTTTCTCGCCTGAGCTATTCTTGGCTCGTTTTCTTAAACTTGTTACACTACCATTGCAACTTGCACCTGAACGCTTTACACGCCCTGGTCTGCTTTTGCCTTTTTTCTTACCGTCAGCAAAGTTTTCATTCAATCCAAGTTCATCAACCATTATTTCTAACGCTGAATCTACATCATTTAAACCATTTTCTTCTTTTGTTTTCTCATACCAACTTCTTACAAAGTTTGATGCTGCGTGTCCATAAGTATCTGGCGCCATCATCATTTGATAAAGAACTTGATCAGGTGCTTCTCGTTGAGACCTAACAAATTTTCTAAGACTATCTAAGTCTGTACTTTCATTATATGCTACATCTGCTGCTGCTTTTGCCTTTGCACCATCTGGGTGTTTTGGATTGATGCTTACTACTTCACCGTTTATTAGTTCTGCAATGTTTGCACTTTTGCCTACACGATCTAACAGTTGATGTAGTTTGTCATTTGGATCATAGTTTCCACTTTCATAACCTTTTTTGCCACGCACTTCTGTACGACCGCCTGTATCAGTGTTTACAATATGCAATACATCTACATTTGCATCTCGTTCTAGTTTTAGTTTATAACCTTCTTCAATACTTTCTTTTTTCTTACGCCCTGCGCAATGTGCTTTTTGACTGAAGCCTTTTGGATTATTACAGTTAATGCTGCGTTTGTATTTGTTGCTCCATTTTTCTGTTATATCGTGCCATTTCATTTTTTCTTGCCTTTGGGTTTGTATCCTGCGGCAAATGCTGCTCGACGTTGTGCATCACTGGCAAACTTTTCGTTTGTTTTTGGTTTCTTTTTATATGTGTCTAAACCTGGCTTTAGCTTGCTGTTGCTTGCTGTTCTATCTGCTTTGTTTGATTGTGATGTAGCAATACGCTTCATAGCACCTTCATTTTGTTGTCCAAGATAATATTTTACTAGATCAAAGAATGGTTCACCAGCAACATTTGTATCTGCAGGTACGCCTGCTGCCTTAGCAAATGCTTTTGGATCATCATTTGCAACTGCTGCTCTCAATTCTGTAGCACTTGATACACGAGGCGCTGGTTGCCATTCAATACTTTTAAACTTATAAAAACCGTGGCGACCTTCAACACCGTTTTGTTTTTGTAAGCCTGGTACAAAAACTTTAGCATCTGTTTCGTCTGTGATTACTTTCAGATCGATTTCGCCATGTTTTTTATACACTGCTGCTGCTAGACTCCACCATGTTTGTTCTGGTATAATATGTCCTTTTATGTTAGGCCAAATAGTTTCCATTGCTTGTATTTTGATATCAAAAGGCAGTGGATCTTTAGGTCCAATTGTGCTTTTGTTTGTGCCAACATACCAATGAGTATTTTTTGCAGCTTCTTCCCATGCTGCTTTATGCCCTTGATGAGGAGGATTAAATCTACCAAAAATAATACCTACGCTTTCGCCTGCTTCAAATAACTCTCTTAATAACATTAGCCCGGTGTCCACCTTTTTCTTGGAACAAGTTTGACATTACCAAACTTCTTGGTTTTGTCTGCATAACGAACTCTGCCTTCTCCGTTGGTATCCCAGATATCTCCTTGCTCGCCTTCTACTTGATCTATAATATTGTCTTTTGCATTTTGAATCTGCTTTACTAATGTAAAGATAGCGTTTAATGCATTATTGTATTTACTATTTAACTCGTTGATTTTTGCCTGCTTGGGTTTACTTACTTTACTATTACTTAACCAAGTAAAAAAGTTTTCAACACCCAAGTTATCCAAGTTTTTGGCTTTTGCTGTTTGGTTTACATAGGTGTATATAATATTTTTGAGATCGCTTAATCCTTGTACACTTGCTAGGAAACCATCGATTAGTTTGCTGTTTGCTTTTGCAAATCTTGACACTGTGTCTAGATTTTTTGTATCAACCTTTACTGGTTTTGTATTGTATACTGGTCCTAGTACAATAACACTTGGATTGCCACCAAACTCACTGAAATCGTTTTTAGGTTGTTGCGCACTGTCTGGCATGCCCCATTCTGGAAACTCCGCATGTCCTACAACCATAATCTTTGCTTTTGCAATACGTTGTCCTAGTTCGCTTTCTGCTCTTACATGATAACAAGTTTGAGATTTAGGATTTGGACAGAATGTGTATACACCGTCTTTAAGCTCGGGCGGAGATAAAAATAGTCCGTCTCCATAAACAAACCCAACAAAATCTTTTGGCGTTGCTTTGTCAAAGTCTGCGTACATACTTGCAAACTGTTTTGCAAACTCTGCACGTTGTTGCTTTTCTTCAGGCGTTTTTGGATTTCCGCTTTTGTTCATAATGAAGTCTTGTATTGCTTTAGGACTGTCACCTAAAACTCCGCGACTCCATTGATTGTGTCCTCCAAGTATTAGTGGACCACCTGCTGTTTCTCTACCCCAATATATTTGTGGATTGCCGTCCCATTTCATACGTATACTGCTGCTACCCTCTTGTGTAGCCAAGTCACGCAAATGTTCTATTGCTTCGAGAGCTCCTTCGACACCGTGGAAAAACACTAGGTCTTCTAAATGATTAAAAGCCCGACCCATTTGTTTTGCTTCGTTGATATTTTTGAACTCTTGAAAACGCATTAGTATTCCTTATTACGGAAAGCGTCTGCCTCACCTTTAAGTAAAATACCAATAGCTTCCATTTTTTCTTCTCTGCTTAATAAATCAGCAGGTCTTTTTGGAATATCAAATTTTTGCACATATGATTCACATGCTTTTTCTATCATAGGTAGGAGATTCTTTTTATTAAACTTACCACCAGATAATACTGCTTCTTGTACACCACCTAAGTTTGGAAATACTTCTTTACGATAAAAATCGGGATCATTTTTCATATACACTACTATGTCTTCTACAACATTGAAAGGTAGTTTGTCACCGATTTTTAAGTTTAAATCTTCAATCTTCATCTTACCACTTTCTGCATGACCAGTAACGAGCCTTATGTCTTGGCCCTGGATTATCACAGTTGTGTCTTGCACGGAAACTTCTGCGTCTTGCTGGATTTGATTTTTTGATTTTGCTTTTCTTATCGCCAAAGTTTACTTTAACCACATTGCCTTTGGGATTCTTTACATATACTTTGAACTTTTTAACGTCACCTTGCATTGGCTTGCCTAGCGAAACTTTACGTCCTTGGTACTCGGCTTCGTCTAAGTCGTCATCTTCGTTAAACCACAACACGCCATAGTCTTCAAAAAACTCGTCGTCGTCTTCGTATGTGATTTCGTCTTCTGCAATATCGCCATCTGCAGAAATCTCAATGTCAAAGTCTTCATAACCTGCTTCAAACATCATGTTGGCTAAACGCTGTGCATATTCGTCTGCTTCTGCCTCATCTAACAATCTTGTAAGTGGTATTTGAATAACTGTAGCATCTTGTTCTGTTTCAAAAATGTCATAACTATCAAATGCACTTTCAACAAGACTTTCGTTTATTGTGGTCTTTTCCATAACCACTCTCGCAAAATATTCCATAATAATCCTCGCAATGATTTATATAACTATTTATCTATGTTTTGTTTTGAAACTAGTTTATCGATACGGGCAATATTATCTCCTACAAGCATTTGCAATAACAGTATTACCTTTTCGTCTTTTGCATAAATGTATTGACCTTGCAAAAAACTATTTTTTTCACAGTTTGAAATAAAAATCTTACCTGCTTTGCTTTTATCTGTGTTCTTTTTTAGCCAGGAAGCAAGTTCTGGTTTACCTCTTTTTCTTCCAAATGTAACTTTATATTCTAACTCTGGTTTTTCGTCAACTAAAATAACATTTGCGTTAGTTAAAAGGAAATGAATATTTTCAACTTTTGGTTCCCATATATCACACTTGTTGTGTATTTTTTTACTTATATCTTTTAACATATTTAAATCATTTGAATAAAGGTTAAGTGTGTTGTATTCACATCTTATCATATAATCTTTATTCTGTTTTAAGAGTCTATATAGTTTATTAGCATCGTGATAGTCTTCGATGGGTACTATCTCTGGATTTCCCCATCTTGTTTTTGTTATAATAGTATCCGTTTTAAGTTGTGTTTTATACTCATTGAGTTTTGTAGCAGCGTAACTTAGATTTCCTTTACGCTGCCATTCAGTGCGAAAAATACCTGCTAATGAGTTGCGAAACTGCATTTTATAAAGATATTTGTTGTAATGCAGTTTCTTTGTTTCAGGCATTGGTTGTTTCCTTATTCACAAGAGAAATTTCTTCATCTACAATGTCAATACGTACATAACCGCCGTCTTTTAAATCACCAAACAACAACTGTCTTGACAGTGGACGTTTGATTTTTTCATCAATGACTCTTTGTAGTGGACGGGCACCCATTTTAGGATTAAAACCTTTGTCAACTAGCCAGTCAAGTGCTTCGTCACTAACCTCAATGTTAACACCTTTATCTACGACTTGATCTTTTAGTTCTTTTAGAAACTTGCCTACAATTTTTAACATAACAGGTTTACCCAGTTTTGCAAATGTAATAGTACCATCTAGTCTATTTCTAAACTCTGGTGAAAAATACTTTTTAAGGCTTGTGTCTTCGTATTCTTTTTCCATACTTTCACCAAAACCAATAGCATTAGTCTCTGCTTCTTGTGCACCTAAGTTTGTAGTTAAGATCAATACCACATTTCTAGCATCTGCTTCTTTACCATTGGAACCTGTAATCATTCCGTTATCCATAAGTTGTAGTAAAACATTACTTACATCTGGGTGTGCCTTTTCGATTTCGTCTAGCAATAATACACAGTTAGGATTTTCTTGTAGTTTGATAATCAGCTGACCTGCATCATCTTCAAAACCTACATATCCCGGAGGTGCACCAATAAACTTACTAACACTATGTTTTTCTTGAAACTCACTCATATCAAAACGGACTAGTTCTACACCCAAATGATGTGCAAGTTGCTTTGCAGTTTCAGTTTTACCTGTACCTGTTGGACCCATAAACACAAAACTTCCAATAGGCTTGTTTTCAGGCTTTAATCCTGCTTGTGCTACAAGAATCTTATCAACAATGCTTTCAATAGCCTCGTCTTGACCATATACACTCTTTTTCATATTTTCTTCTAAGTGTGCAAGACTCTCTGTTTCACGTTCAGCAACTGTCTCTTCAGGTATCTTAACCATTTTTGCAAGTTCAAACATGATTTCAGTTTCGGTAACAACTTTATTATCTGTGATATCTCTTACTTTATATCTAGCACATGCCACATCAAGCAAATCGATAGCCTTGTCTGGAAGTTTTTTATCTGCTTGGTACTTTACACTAAGTCTTACAGCTTCTTCGATAGCTTGATCTGTAATAACTGTATCGTGATAGTCTTCATAATATTGTTTGATACCTTGCAAGATTTCAATAGTTGTTTCGGAACTTGGTTCGTCAATACCTACACGTTGGAATCTACGCATAAGTGCACGATCTTTTTCAAAGAACTTGCGATATTCTTCCCAAGTGGTTGAGGCCACTACTTTAATATTTCCTTTAGCTAATGCAGGTTTAAGCATATTTGCTAAATCGTTAGAACTATTAGAACCACCTGCACCAGCACCACTAATCATGTGTGCTTCGTCAATAAACATGATTGTCTTGCCTTTTTTCTGTAGTGCTGCTAATACCATTTTAAAACGTTCTTCAAAGTCGCCGCGATATTTTGAACCAGCAAGCATACTACCAATATCTAGTGCATAAACATTGTATTCTTTTAAAAACTCTGGTACTTGTCCGTTAACAATCTTCCAAGCAAGTCCTTCTGCAATAGCAGTTTTACCTACACCTGGATCACCCACCATTAGCACATTGCTTTTTTGTCGCCGTGCCAGTGCTAGGGAAACCTGTTCTATTTCATCCGAGCGTCCAATCACAGGATCAATCTTGCCTTGTTTTACTTGCTCATTTAAGTCGCTAGTAAATGCTTTGAGTGCTTTATTAGCTGTACCTGTATTTTCTGGTTCTTGATCTAGATCATCAATCTCATTACCATAATGCGTTTGTAAAAACTTGACAAACTGCTCTTTGTTGATTTGATTTTGCTGAGTCACAAAATATGCATAACTACGCTTTTCTGATAAAATGCTTACAAATACGTCTGGAGTATCAATTTCATTTCTTCCTTGAAATAATACTTGAGCAAATGCTCTGTTTAACATTCTTTCAACAGACTGTGTTTTTTTAGGTTTATATTTTGGTTCTTCGGTTTTAATATCGTCGCATTTGTCACGTAAATATGTTTCTAATACCTTTTTCATAACAGAAATATCAGTTCCAAACTCTTCCATGAGTTCTGAAAACTTGTCTTCACAAAGTATTGCAAACAACAAATGTTCTAAAGTTACATACTCGTGTTTTAGTTTTTTTGCATCATTTACTGCTTTATCAAAAACTGCTTGTAATGCTTCGCTAGGTTCTACCATTCTTCATCCTTTTAACTCTCCGTTTTTCGGCCATATCGTATTTAAGTTTTGAAACTCTGTCAATAAACTGAATACCGTGAAGGTGATCATATTCATGTAGAAATACTCTTGCATCAATGTCATCAAACTTCTCACTTACAGTTATAACATTTTTAAAGTCACTTGTCAAGGTTTGAAAGTCAACCATACAACTTATTGGACGTCTTACTTTTAAATACAATCCTGGATGACTAAGACAACCTTCTTCGTGCGCTTCCTTTTCTTGACTTAGTCCCCTGATGACAGGATTGATTACAACCAATGGACTTCCATTACGCAAGTTATGTTTTGCTTTCATAACAAATATTTGACCATTAAATCCAACCTGATTGGCACTTAATCCTATACCATTTTCTTTATTCATTACATCAATCATGTCTAATGCTACAGGAGCAGGATGCATTATATCAATAGGAAACTTGTCAACAGCAGTTTCTAACATTAAGTTAGGTGCTTCTATCAATTTCATCATTTAAGTCTTTTACCTTCTCTAATATACTTTGATTAACAATCTTTGGTGTTTTTGCTTTTATTTTTACATATAGATTTCCAGGACGTCCTCTACGGTTACTTGGCAATCCATATCCGTGTACACTTAACACTGTTCCGGGATCAGTTCCTTTAGGTATTTTAACATTTAATGGACCGCCTGTCAATTTTTCTATTACAATCTCGGTGCCTAATATCAAATCAAATATGTTTACATCAGCCGTAGTATGTAAATGTGCTCCTTCACGTTTAAAATGTCGGTGTGACATTGTTCTTACCTGGACTAGCAAATCTCCTCTAGGAAGTTGAGTGTAGGCATTATCTCCTAGTCCACCATATCTTATTACTTCTCCATCTTCTACACCAGCGTGTATTCGAATATTAGCATCAATCTGTTGTCCGTTTCTCAACCTATATGATGCAATAAGATCTTTTCCTTGCATAACTTCTTCAAGTGTGAGATTTATTCTAACTTTGACATCTGCGTTTTTAACACTTCTCTGACCAAACATGTTAAAAAAATCATTCATATTCATTTCTTGTCTGTTAGAATATGATGTTTGTTTAGGAGCATCATACTGCTGACGTTTAGCAGGATCCTTTAATGTATCGTATGCTTCGTTGATTTCTTGGAAAGTTTTTTGATCACCACCACGATCTGGATGATGTTGCATCGCCAGTTTTTTGTATGCTCTTTTGAGTTCCTCTGGCGATGCCGATTTGTTCACGCCTAACCTGCTGTAATAGTCCATACTATTACTTATTTAGGCCCTACCGCTTTTTGTTTGAACTTGACTGCGTGTATGCTTGTCCACCAAAGAACGCTGCTACAATAGCTGCAACTGAAACAAAGTATGTTGCTGCCATACTGCCCAATACATCTGCTGCTTGATCTAAACTTAACCAAACTGCAAGTACAACACTGAATGGATATAGCAACATTCCCCCTAATGCAAACCAAGCCATGCTGCGTTGTGCATCACGCATTGCATCTTGGTCTTCTAGCATCTTGCGACGAAACTCTAGTTCCATTGCTTTTTCTTCAGCATCTACATGTCCGTCACCGTTTAGGTCTGCAGGATGATATCCACTTACAGGTTGCGGTGCCGGTGCTGCTGCAACTGGCGCAGGAGCAGGAGCAGGTGCTGGTGTCGGTGTTGGTGCAGGTGTTGCTGCTGGCTTAGGTTCCGGTGCTGCTCCACTGCTTTTTAAATCTTCTGGCTTTTTCCTTGGCATGTTAGCCCTCCATTTTTTCCAAGTTGGCAATATATTCGGTCATTGAATGATCTCCAAAGTTGTCGATCTTGCCCTGTTTAATGCCCATCCACATTCCACGCCAACGATCTTTTATGCGTTGCCATGTTGTTAACTTACGGTATTTACCATATGCATTCATATAATGCTCAGTGCCATGATGTTTGTAACCCATTGCTGCTAGTGGTACTCGTGTTACTATATCATTGTTATTGACCCAACGGTGATGTGTAACACCTAGGCTTTTGCAGTAACCATTCCAGCCTACTCTCGGTGAACCATATGTGTAAAGTTCTTGTACAGGATCAATATCTTCATACAAGTGACACCTGCTTGCCATAATAGTTGCCATTGCAGCACCTAGGCTGTGTCCACAGAACCAAAGTTTTTTGCCTGCGTTTGCCTTACGATCAATGTCTTCCAACACCATTGGCCAAAGTTCGTCTACTTCTGCTTTGAAACCTTTGTGTACACGACTAACTGTTTCTGCAATAACAGGAACAGCATTTAAGTCTGCTTTGATATCATTAAACTCTGATGGTTGTGTACCACGACACGCTATGACCAAATCTGTTTTGTTCATAAAGCGATATGCTTGTGCGCCATCTCTGTTGTAAAACTCTACTGTTGTAAAGCCCAGTTTGCGCACTGCTTTTTTAACTTCTTCTACATCGTCACTGTATGCTATGCTTGCCAAGTTAGCAAAAAGGAGACTACGCTCCTTAAAGTTCATCTCCGTTATCATTTATTTTGCCCTCTATTTTTTGTAAACGACTTTCAAGGTCGTCAATCTTTTTAGTTACTTTTGGATACCGTTTGCGCCAAGCCTCTGGATCGTCCTGTAACCAGTCCCATCCAAAACGATCTACTAGATAATCTAGTAGAGCATCAAACTTTGACATTAAGTAAAGTGCTGCGTGTGTGTTTCTAAACCACGCTAAGAATGCTGCCCCTAGCAACGATCCGGCAATCGCTGTGTAAATCCACAGTGTATCACCAAACATTCTATCTATCATTTCCCACATTGTTTGCCCTCTATATATGCGTATTTATTCGTTTATCACAGCACCTTCCATTGCTTCTTCTGCTGCTTGATAATAGCCTTCGTATGCTGCTATGATTGCTTGCTGTTGCTGCACTAGTGCACGGATGTCTGAAAAGTTTAAACCTAAGTTCCCATAGCCATCGCCTGTTAATCCATATAGTGCAAATGCTTTGCCTTCAGATTTTAGTTTAGCAATAACAGCTTCTACATTAGCTTCATTGATAACAATCCATTCTACTTTTCTCATGTTGAGTTCATCAACAGGAGGTAGTGTTAATGTTGGTTTTTCTATTGGTTTTGCACTAACCTCAATCTGCTGGGGTTTGGTTGAGCAGGCCGCGAGACTTATAATCATCGTAAAGCCAAGGACACTCTTTATTAAAAGCGATGTCATTTTCTGCTGTCCTTTCTTTTTCAGTTAGTTCTGCCCCCGATAGAAGTTCAAAACATCTACCAGCATTTTCCGAACCTCTATTTACTGCACGTTCAATACCTTCGGCATTTGCTATAGCTGCTGCTGTTAAATCTATCTCTTGTAATTTATCAGCTAGTCTTTGATTTTGTCTACGAATAGCAGTGTATGCATCATTTAGACTTGCTATTTCGTTTTGTGCAGATGCGTAATCTGCTTGTAGACTTTCTAATGCTTCTTCGTTGGTTGCTACTGCTATTTCTAGTTTAGCGTTGTTTTCTTGTAGTATGGCCATGCGTTGCTGCGTGTCATTATAATACCAATAACCTATGCCACCCATAGCACACATTATCAAAAACATTACTCCTGCAAGTTTCATGCCCATACCTAAACCACCTACCCTAATAACTTTCCCAGTGTATTTGGTCCTACAATACCATCTGCTACTAGACCGTTTGCTGCTTGCCATTCTTTAACTTGTCTTGCAGTACCTGGACCAAAAATACCATCAGCTGGCTCGATACCCAATATCTCTTGTACTTCTTGTACTAGTGGACCACGTGAACCTTGACGAATAGTTTGATTTGTGTTTAACTCTTTTTCTTCTTCTGGTTCCATTTCCATATCGCCGCCTAATACATCTAATGCG
>Ga0255764_10000348_pt1 | contig 41100 bp, 14 predicted proteins | sample 071ome_30_FD_179964 | JGI IMG/M metagenome (GOLD analysis project Ga0255764, IMG submission 179964) | Coastal salt marsh microbial communities from the Groves Creek Marsh, Skidaway Island, Georgia - 071406AT metaG (version 2) | ecosystem: Environmental > Aquatic > Marine > Intertidal zone >... | reverse complement strand
GCATGTGTGTGCGTCTCCTATCGAGCTAACAGAATGGTCTTCGTAGTATCACTATCTCTTCTTCTTCCGCACGTTCTGCTTGTGGACGAAACTATCCTGTCCTGGCAACGCCACGCCTTTCTTGGCGAGCCGCTTCCGCTCGCGCTTGCCGGCCTCCTCCGCTCGCTTCTCCATCGCCGTCGGCTCGGCATCGCCGCCCTTGCGGGGGGCCTTCATGAAGCCCTTGACCGGGTCGATCTTGGCGTCCGTCTTTCGCCGCTTGCGCAACGGCAAGAAACCGTTGCCTGAACGGCCCACGAACGACTTGCCTTGAAGGGACGGGTCGCGGAGGTAGCCGGGCACGTGCTTCAGATGCGGGGCCGCTGCGCCCGCCGCGGTCGAGGCCACCGACCGGTCGTGCTTGATGAGCTGCAAGTCGGCCGGACGCTCCTCGAAGAACTCTTCGAGCTTCTTGCTGTTCATCAGCTCCGTCTTGATGTCCTTGGTCCTGGCCTCCCTGATGACGCTCTTGGTGATGGACCGCGCCACGTCCTCGGCGCGATAGCGCAGTCCCTCGACGGCCGCCTTGGTGATCTTGTCAAACTCCCGGAGCTCCTGCTGGGCCTTGGAAAGTCTCTTCTCGATCCCGGCTTTCATATCGCCGTCGTCGGCGTTCGACCCGGACACGAGCGTCACCGCGGTGCCAGATTCGCCCGCACGGCCGGTGCGGCCGACACGGTGCACGTAAGCCGACACGTTGGGCGGCATCTCGAGGTTCACGACCGTCTTGACGCCTCGGAAGTCGATCCCTCGCGTGACTCCGGCCTCTTCGCTCTTGGTTTTGCCGGCCTTCTTCCCCTGCCTGGCCCCCCTGCCCCCCTTGCACCCCTTGCCGCCCACCTCGCTCGACACGTACACGTCGTCCGTCGCGATCAGGTAATCGAATAGACCGCGGTTGAACTGCTGCAAGACGTGGTTTCTCGTGTTCAACGGCATCTCGGCGTGCAGCTCCGAGCACCGGATGCCAAACGCGTCCAGGAACAGCCTTGCCCGCATGCCCACATCCGGGCTGTTGACAAAGATGAGCACCTTGTTGTCCACCAGCCCAAACTTGAGCAACGTCAGCAGCAGCAACAGCCTCTCAGTCATCTCCGAGAGCGACCCAGGCTTTCCGGAAGACGACGGTAGAGCCAGCTTTCTGTGGTCGACGTCTGCGCTGTCTACGCGGGCGTCACCGCCGCCATCTTCATCGCCGCCCTCGCCGTCGTCACCACTGAGGCCCGTCAGGTCCAGCATCACCGGGTTGGTGAGCACCAACTTGGTCAGCTTTTGCACGTCTTCTGACGTCGTCGCCGACACCAGCATGCACTGACACGACCTCGGCACCGCCGGGGCGATGACCGCCATGTCTTCCTCGTAGCCGTAGCTTAGCAATAAATCGGCCTCGTCCAACACCAAAAAAAACGTGTGTTCGCCCACGACCGACACCCCACCGCTTATCAGCTCTGCGACGCGACCCGGCGTGGCCACCACGATCTGTCCGGCCGTCGTCGCGGACTGGCGCAGCGCTCGGCCCTCGCCGCTCAAACTCGTTACTCGAATCGCTCCATTGCACGCCAGCGCCAGCAACTTGGCTTCCTGAAGGATCTGCTCGCACAGCTCTTTCGTCGGGACGAGGATCAGCGTCTGGAACGCCTTCCTCTTCTTGCCCGCAGAGGTTTTCCCTCGGTTTGCTCTCGCCTCCTCGGGTGCGGATTCCTGCTCCAGCAGCCGTTGCAGCGCCGGAACCAAGTACGCGACCGTCTTCCCGGCGCCCGTCCTCGCGGTGGCCACAATGTCCGCTCCCGCCAGCGCCTTGGGGATGCACGCCGCCTGGACCGGCGTCGGTCTCTCGTACTTTCGCTTGTGCAGAGCCCGCAAAAGCTTGGCGTCAATGCCTAAGGCCTCGAATTCGGGTGTGTTGGTCATGCTGTCAGTGGTGGGATGCAAGCCAAGTGCATGTCCGCCCTGGAGGAGTTTTCGGGGCTGTTCTTGCGTCGTCGTCGTCGCCTGCTTCTCGGTGGGATGCACAATGGCCTGAAGCATACGTTGGGCAGCGACGCAATTATGTACGAGTCTTGGCCGGTGCCTCAGAACGACGAAATTTCGTCGTAAACTTTAAAGTTTAGAATGGCGTCGTGTCAGCGTCTCTCGCCGTGCATGCGGGAGGTCCAGGCACTGAACGTGCCCCAGAGAAGCTTCATGCACCCGAGGCGTATCGGATCGACCATCGAACCGTGCCCCCCTTCCGTCTCGTCGTCCGTCAGCTGTGGGCTCAGGGCCCCCCGCGCCTCCTCCTCCTCCTCTCCTTCTTCCGAGGAGTGGAACTTTGTCTCGTCGGGCCAGGAGCCACCGAATGCGGCAAAACCCGCAAATGCCCCGGACGAGCCCATGACGGCGCAGGCAGTCGCCGAGCTGATGAGGATGGGGTCGTGGCGCTTGGCCCGCCTGGCCATCCCACAGATCGAGCTCCTGGTCTCGCAGATCGAAGCGGCCTTCCGTGACATCCTTCCCGACCTGCGACCGGTCAGAGTCGACGATAAATCGGGACCCTTCATGTACATGGACACGATGGACGTCCGGAACAAGCACAGCATGGCCCAAAACCTTCCTGACCCCGCCAAGACGGACGCAGCCTGGCCCAGAATGCAGATCGAGAACAGGGTATACGAGTCGTTCTGTTTCAGGAAGCTCCACATCGAGGTGGCAGTGCAGCAAGACGGTGTGTACTCGGTGTCCGGTGGCCGGCGTTTGGACTCGCCGCACGCCTCCCCCGACTCGCGCGCTCACGCATCTTTGGCGCTTTGCGCCCGTGTGTTCGCCAGGTCTGCAGGTTCTCCATTGTGTTATGTATCCCCGGAACGTCTTTGACGTTCCGATCCTGTCCCTGGACCTCGTCGCGTACAACGGGCGCCCCACCTTTGCCATCGTCGACGCATGCCCGGTGAGCAAGGACCTGTCGCTGCCGAAGATGTACGCCACGCCCGTCGCGACCCTCCAGCAAAAGTACGGCGTTCAGACAAACTCCGATATTCCGGAGTGGGGCAAGAGGATATTCTCCGAGTGTTGCATCCAGATGCGGCCCGAGAGCCCCGAAGACGTCGGCAGGTTTCTCAAGTATACCCTGGCTTTGGTCCACTTCCACCTCCAGTTCGCCCGACTTGCCCTGCCAGTTGGAGATAGTGATGTAGACAGGAAACGAGAGATCTACGAGAGCCACGTCAGGTACAGCGCCTGCCAGCTCAGCAACGACAAGACCCGACAGATCCTGGAGAAACGGTTCGGGGGCGACATGGCCCGGAACTACATGGAACAAATGATGTTTGACGTCGAGAGTATGACATGAAATGCCATGGCATGGCATGATATGGTAACGCAGTCCGACCAGCGCCTCAACTTTTCTTCTTGAACGTGGCGTCGAGAAGCTCGCAAGAAGCCAGGGACGCTTTCGCGGCCTTGTCGGCCTGGCCGTAGCTCTCGTAGCGCGCCTTGACAAGGCGCTCCTGGTAGCAACGCCGCTGGACCTGCTCCTTGAACGTGGCTTCGATCTCGTACTCCAACCTCACCCGCTCGTGGCTCCCGAGGCGGTACTGCTTCATGAACTTGTTCTTGTCCATCACGTAAAAGGGCACCTTGTGGGCCGATGTCATCGTTGGAAACGGATATTCGCGCGTCTGCTGGAGCGAGTACGCCGGGACCGAGCCGGAGAACAGGTTGAAGATCAGCAGCATGACGATCGGCGCGATGGACATCAAGAGCCTGAGGATCGGCTGGGTGTTTTGCTCCTGCTGTCGGTATTGCTGCTGCTGCCGGTATTGTTGTTGCCGATAGCGCTGTTGCTGTTGCTGCTGCTGCTGTCGACCACCGAACGTTGCACCGCCAAAGCCACCGCCCATGAACGGGTTGCCACCGAAGAACATCCTGAAGAGTTCCTCGGCGTCGACTTCCATGCCGTTAAATGAGGCTGCATACTGGGGTCCCGCCCGGCCGCGGAACCCGCCGAATCCACGTGCAGGCATCCCATCCGTGTCGCCGTATCTGTCGTACGCGGCCCGCTGATCCGCACTGGACAGCACCGAGAACGCCCTGCTCACCTTTTTGAATGCTTCATCGGCCCCTTCAGCCTTGTTCTTATCTGGGTGCAGCTTGAGGGCCAGCTTTCTGTACGCGCGTTTGATCTCGTCGTCGTTTGCCGTCTTCGAGATCATCAATACGTCGTAGTGACATGACTTCGACCGGATGAGTTTGACGAGGCCATGGGGATCCGAGGACGCCGCAGCACCGCGTTGGCGGCTCGAAGCGGTCGACCCGCCGTTCTGCGCGGCCGCCCCACCGTTCTGCGCGGTCGACGCCGTGGCCGAGGCAGTTTCGGCGGTGTCTGCAGTCCGCGTCGACGGCGACGGCCCGTCGTCGGTCTCTGCTCGATCAATCTGGTTGAGGAGCTCTCGGATGCCTTCAAGTTGTGGGAAGAGGGCGGCGGCCTTTTCCGCAAACTTGCGGGCGCGGCGCACGTCACCGTCGGCTAGGGCACGCTTTGAGATGACTTCGCAACGCAAAGCCTCATCCTTGTTGGCGTGTGCGACCATCTATCCGGCCTCCCGGTCACTGGTCGACCCGAGGCGAAACGTATGGGGTGGGCGTGCGACCCTCTGGTGTTTTTGGTGGTGGTCGAGCGACTCGATATTCGATCGAGTCCTGCCGCCTCGATATACCCGCTGGGATCCCCGCGCGCTCCTGTTGACCGTGTTTGTATCGTGACCACCACCTAGGGAAGCTGGTGGGGCGATAGAATAACAAGCGAACGACGTGAGTCCGCGTATACGCTGGAGACACAAAACAAAGTGGCCATGGCCACCACTACGAATTTGCCTTGGAGAGTGAGGAATATCGCGCACCACGAGTCTGGCCATCTCTTCGACGCTGCACTGCAGCTCCACTCCAGCTCCAGGGCCGGGACGTGCGAGACTTTCCCGGGGCAGTCGAAGCCTTGTTTTCGCAACCGATCGTCGACGAGACCATGGGGTCGCTCTTCCGCAGGCTTTTGGGGCTGCCACTCGAGGTCGGACGCAGCGCTGGCAACGTCTTCTACGTTCAGGCCGTGAAGAACGCCGCTGGTGAGATTGTCGAGCGACGAACGGTGGGTATTGACCTCGACCGACGTGCGCTCGCTCTTCGCACGCCCCGACTCTCACTCGCGCTACGCGCTTCGCCCGTTCGCCAGGTCAAATACCACGGGATCAAGAGCGCGCAGGACTTCGTGGGGGAAGCGTCAACGGTACCCGCAAGGTGGCAAATGTGGTTACATGGCAGCGGGGAAATGCCTGAGGATGACGACGGACCGCCTGTCGTTTCGAAACCACTCGACGACGATCCAGACCGCGGTATTCGAAAACAGCCAGCGTACAGCGGCGATCAGACCCCAGCTGCGCCTCTAGAGGAGAAGTGAGTTCGATCGACGGTCCATCGGTCGACCGATGGACCGTCGATCAGAACCAGTCTTCGATCATCAGCCAGAGGCACCCCGCGTCCTCATCGATGAACACGAGCCTCGTGCTCTCGTGGAGGGTCCGGGCGAGCGCGCTCTTGACGCGGCGCCGAGTGACTGCCGAGGATCTGAGCTGGGGCGCCGTAAATCGAGCGAGTGCAGGCTGGTTTAGGCGCTCGCCAGGCTTGGAACCCTGGCTCATGGACATTCCCCGCCGACCAATGTGCACCTCTCTCTTGAGATCCACCTGGGTCAAGTCGACACTGGAGAGGAAGTGCACCGATCCGTGCTTCTCACGGCCTATCACCAGGTTGTTGACGGCGCGGAGTTCGTCGTCGTCCATGCTGTTGAGGACGTCGACGGGCGGGGAGCAGTAATAGCCGTCTCGGAGCGCAAACCTTTTGACTCGCCTGTCGATAGGGACGTCGATGGTGGTCTTTGCGCTCGGGCTCGTCGTTGTGATGGCGCTGGGGGTGGGTGCCCTAGCCTCGGTCTCCCTCCTCTCGGCCTCCCTCCTCTCGTCCGCGACGCTCTGAATCGCTACCAAGTGCTGACAGAGGCTGTTGACGGTCGGATAGTCGTACAAAAGCGTCGGAGAGAGGGTGACGCCGAGGCCCGACGCGAGCTTGTCCGATATGCTCACGGTCGTCAAGCTGTCGAGCGCCGACATCGACTCGTCGCTGGCCTCTCCGACGGCGTCCTCGAGGACACTGCGCACCAAACTCTCGATGGCTTCCGGATCCATTCTTGGCACGGGGGAAAGTTCGACGGAAGACGATGGCGTCGGGATTGGCCCGGCCGACCCAGCCGGCCCGTCCGACGTGCCATGCGCCAAGCCAGGCGTCTCGTGCCCGCCAGCGAGCAAAGCGTCAACATTGTCAAAGACGCCGGCGACAACGATCGGGTTGTGGAGGATCTGCGTCGCCAGCAGGTCCTCGAGGACGCGCAGGCCGTCGACTGGCCGCAGGACACCAACGCCGCTGGCGGCGAGGGCCCGCTCGAGCCCGTTTGCCATACCTTTGCCCGCCCAGGCGCCCCAAGCGATGCTGTACGATGACATGCCTCGGTCACTGTGCACCTCGGCTAGCCTGTTGAGGAGACCGTTGGCGTATGCGTAGGAAATTTGGCCACGGTTCCCGGTGACTCCAGTGATGGAGGAGTAGAGCAGCACCGCGCGCGCTCCGCCGAGCACCGGTCCGAAGTCGATGAAAGATCGCACGGGGTCCGAGGCTTTCGGAGCAGCCACGGCCCGGACATTTGCCGGCGTGGTCCGCACGATTGCCGCGTCCTTGACCGTGCCGGCGGCGTGATGGAGCGTGCCGATGGTCAGGTTGTCGAGCGCGGCGCGAAGATCGCTCGACGACGACGTATCGCACTGCATGAGAACGGCGAGACGAGGCCCTTGAGAACCCGGATGTGCGAGTCGCACCCGCCTTCCGAGGAGAACGGCCGGGGCGCCCTGGGCCGCGAGCCATTCGGCCACGACCGTTCCGATCCCTCCGAACGCGCCGGTCACAACATTGAAAGCATTGGTTTCGCTGTAAACAGCGTCTCCAAGGGGCAGGCTGACGAACTCGCTCGTCGTCGCGTTGCCAGCGAGACGCTCCGGATGCTCCTTGTCGACGACCGCCGCCAGTGCCTTGCCCATGGAGGTCGTCGACGATATGGTGATTCTCGAGCCGCCATCGTCTCTCAAGGTCTGTGCCACGGCCGAAAATAAGCCCTGCCAGCCGGCCGAATGAAGCCTCGTGGTGTGTCCCACCGTCACCAACCCGGACTCCGACTCGGACTTGGACTTCGGCGCAGACACCGACACGTCGGCCGAGTCAGACAGCCGGCTCGGGAGGACCCCGCGAAGGTCCACCATCGGCCGACGAGTCACCGTCAGCCGTAGAGGCTTGGAACGGACCTCGCAGAGCATCGCGTCAGGCTTCTCAGAACGCGCGTCCATGTGCGCATCCGTGCCGACCCCGAACGACGCGGACGACACTGTGGGCACGCCTGTCGTCGGATCGAGCGTGTCCCGGAGGAACACCCCGGCCGACACCGGGATCCTCCCTTCATCCACAGTCACAAGGCCCAAATGCATTGAGGCATCCGCGACGCACGGTGCCAATGAGCTGAGGTGCGGGTGCACGCGCCGATCTATCGACGCGACAACGGTGCGTGTTCGTGGTGGCGAGACGGGCTGCCCCGTGGACCCGATGGACGACGACATGATAATAGCTCTGAATGCCTGGAGACGCGACGACGTGGGCGGTTCTCCGGCCCGGTCCGCGACCATGTCCGCGACGCGGGCGTACGACGCCGTACACGCCCCGACGCCGGCGACCGAAAAGACGGCACGGCAGTCGGCGTTGGAGCCGGAGCCGGAGCTAGAGACTAGCGATAGAGACAATCGCATGGTCGGTGCCACTTCAACCGACGTGACAAAGACGATTGAAGCGACTGCCGCCGCGCTCTGATGATGCACGATGGCGGCGGAACCTGCGTCGGAGATCACGTGGAGCATGGTCGCTCCCGCGACCAACTGTTTTCCCCCGACGACGTGATCTTGCATCCAGAACGTATGACGCGCGTCAATGTCCAGGATAACGGCTGCAGCATTTGCCTGCAGAAGGCGTTGCGGGACAACGACGGGCGCCGGCCCGACCGTCGGCCAGCACCGCTCCCTCTTGTAGATGGGGGTGCGGCCCCCAGTACCGATGTCAAGAGCGCCACCGTCGTCATTGGCATCGACATCGACATCAACGACTGCGTGCGCGTTGGTGCCACCCATGCCAAAGCTGCTCGACGACACCCCACCGCCGCGGCCCCCGCGGCCGCCTCGACCTCGGGACACGTACACGTCACGCAGCCCCTGCCGAGAGATGTGCTCGTTCAGCGTTCGGAGGTGCACCATGGGAGCGATTGTCCTGTTTTCCAGGACGGGCAGCATCAGACCGACGAGACCCGCTGTGCCTTCCATGTGGCCGCACCAGGCCTTTGTCGCGATCAGCGGCATGGGCGGGTGGGTCGGGGTGGTGGAGCCGTCCCCATCCATGCCCATATCCATACCCGGATTCACCTTGGATGCGTTCCAGCGTCGCTGCAAGACGGCTTGAAGTGCCTGGAACTCGATGGGATCTCCCAGAGCGGTTCCCGTGCCGTGGAGAGAGGTCGCCCCGAGCACGTCGACGCCAGCCTCCGCCCAAACATCGGCGATCAACCTGGTCTGGGACGGACCATGAGGCGCAGAAATGCCTCCAGTTGTCCCGTTGTGACCGATGCCGCAACCCAGGAGATGCGCGAGCGCCTCGCCCGTGCCCTCGGCGCCCGCGGTGCCCTCGTCCGGCCACCCGCCGAGGAGGACCGACATTCCGCTCTCGCTGCGCCCGTATCCGTCCGCGGAGGCATCCGAAGTCTTGCACCGTCCAACAGGGGACAATGCCTGCAACATGCAGATCCGCGACGTCGTCTGAGGGCTCAGCATCATGTTGACGCCGTGTGCGAGGGCCCGCCGCCCGGGCCCACCGGGTCCATCCCGGATGGCAGCACGAGCCAAGTGCACGGCAACGAGACTCGATGAGCATGCCGTGTCGCATGCCACAGACTGTCCACGGAGATTGAAGTGGTAGCTGAGACGTCCGACGAGGAACGACATGCCCGTGCTGGTGATTGCTGCCGGCGTCGTATCTGCCATGCCCGCTGGACCGAGCACGCCATCCAGATACTCCTGATACATGCACCCCGCGAAGTTCGACGTAAGGTTCGTCGACTTCGACAAAGAGGCTGCTCCACGAGCTCCGGTGGGCCCGTGGTCGAGCCCGTGGGTGAGCTCGTGGGTGAGCTCCAGCAGCAAGCGCAGTTGGGGATCCATCGCCAGCCCCTCGTCCCGTGACAGGCCAAACGCCGCGTGGTCAAACATGTCCACGCGGTCGAGCCAGCCGCCGACCCGTACGTACATGTGCTCGCGCATTTGCGCTGGCGCGTAAATCGCTTCCAGGTCCCAACGCGCCGGGGGCACCAGCGACTGGATCTCGATGCCCGCGGTCCAACGCGTTGTCGCCGACCTCGAAGTCGACGTCGAGGCATGTGGACCACGGCCGACGCCGCAGCTGTCGTCCCATCCGCCGTTCGGGAACCGATGCGTCGCAGCCACGATGGCGACCGGACGGTTGCGACTGTCGGACTTGTCGTGACTCCGCACGAGCCCGGCGGCGGCCACTGCCTGGTCGCCGCGCCCCGCCCGCATGCCGTTGACGTGCGTGGCGAGATCGTCGACCGTGGGATAATCAAAGACGACTGTGTTTGTAAACGACATGCCAAACTCCTGACGCAGCGCCTCAGCGAACTCGACGGCCGCCAGGCTGTCCAGGCCCAGGTCGACGAACTTGGCGCCGGCCGCCAGGAGGCCGTCGGACGAGCCGCCGTCGACGAGACGGTCGACAATCTTAGAGATGATGACCAATGCCGGCTCGCGCTCATTACGAACCTGAACCCGTGATGCCGTCGCCGCCGCCGCCGTGGCCGCCGTCATCGGAGAATCCCCCGCCGCCAGCGTGGCAAAGTACGCCACGTGATCGAAGGCGCAAACCTGATCGCACAAAACACTCGAAAGAGCAGTATTGAACGCACACAGACCATGGAAGGGAGATAACAAGGGCACGCCTCGGCGCTGCAACGTGCGCTGGACGGTCGCGGAGGCCATCCCCCTCCCCAGGCCGGCAAAGGGGCCAAAGTGGACGACCACTGAGGGCACGCCTTGCTCACAGAGTCGCTCACTCAGACGGTTCATAATGGCATTTGCGATGATATATGACGCCTGGCCCTCGTTACCAAACAGCGCGGCGATGGAGCCGCAGTGGAGGAACGTCACGGGGCGTGCGCCGGCCGATCGGGCGAGCGCCGCCGTGCCGGCGTGCTTGGGTGCGAAGACGGCGCGCGCGGATGCCATGTCGGCATCTCGGAGCGGCTGATCGATGAGGACGCCCGCCGCGTTGATGACGGCGATCTTGCGTGGACGGCAGGCAGGCGACCCGCAGACGCCATCCAGGCCGTCGAGGGCAGCGTCGGCGCACACCATGGACGCATGTCCCGCACGCTCCTCCCTCGCGACGCGGTCCAAACCGTTGGAACCCTCTGAACCGGTCAAAGCATTCGAGCGATTCATTCGGATCGTGCGGGACACCGAAACCACATGAGCACCAGAAGCTTGCATCGCGACAAACTTCCTGACCAACGAGCCGACGGCCCCGGCACCGCCAGCGACGACGACGGTGGTCTCTCGATCGATGGCCGCAGCTGGGCTGTGGACATCCACGCGGCTGCCCACAGCGTCAATTGACAACCGGTCCTTCAGATGCGTCGGCGCGACCGGGCGGGGCCCGTCCTGAATGCAGCCGGCGACATCCACGCCGGCACCGAGGACGGCGTCTGAGCGACTCGAGCAGGTCGGGCCGCTCGGGCCGCTCGGGCGACCCGGGGTGCTGTCCGGAACGACCCCGAGCTGCAATGCGCTCAGCAAAGTGCCCACATGCGTCGAGTGGGAGAGGCGAACCCCAGATCGAGGGGACTCCTGGACGACTTGGGCGGTGAGGGATCTCATCGCATACACCGGCACCGTCACTGGCCCCGGCACCGGCCGGGCCACCCCGGCCTGGGTCTTGACAACGCGATCCAAGTGCAAGCCTGCCCCACTGAAATAGCTCGAGATGGTCTGGAACATCCCATACGAACGTCTGGAGAGGCTCACGTCGACGGTCTGATGACCACTCCCGGCGGCCCGCTGGCGACAGAAGGCCCCGAGCGTTCGAGGGATGCGAAGGGCCGGCGCGGTATCTTGGCGCTCCTCCAACGCGACGAAAAACGCGCACAGATGCCAGCTACTATCCATGCAATGGACAATATGCCCATCGTGCATGGATGTGCGGGCGGTGACGGCGGGCACATCCTCATACCCGATACGGACGGCGGCCAGCGCCGCGCCTCGTGTCGAACGAGCGTTCCCGTCCATCCTGTTCCCGCTTTCGTCGGGCAAACACTCGGTCCGTCCTACCATAGAGTCCATCACAGGGACCGTCCTACTCACGACCATCGCCGAGCAGAGAAGGTCTACGGCGTCCGACACGGTCGTCCGGCCGCTGACAACGTCGACCTCCAAGACAAGGTAAAAGTCTGCCGGGTCCATGAGGTACGGCTTATTGTACCCGATATTGGCCAATGTCGGGACGCGAAGGTCGTCGACCTTGGTGCCAGAGCTGCTGCCCGACATGGTCTCGGCGGCCGCGCTCATTACCTCGACGTAGCCCGACGCCGGGAAGATGGCGCTCCCGGCCACCCGGTGGTCCGACAGGTGCATGGAAGGATGCATAATGCGGCATTCGAACGCAACGTTCTTGTCGAATCGTACGTGCGTGATGAGCGGATGCCCGGCCGGCAGCGCCGGGAGCACGGAGACTGCCGAGAGCGTCGAGAGGGAGTTCGGTGCCGCCCTTGCGGGGCCCCCATCCCACGGAAAGCTCGAGACTGCCGCAGATGCGTTCGAGCCCTGGAATGCAAACGCGCTCACGAAAGACGTCACGTAGGGTGTCGCGTGTCGGCCTCCCGCGGCGACACACGGCCCGGGCTGCCTCAGGACGGCCATCGAATCGATGAACACGTGGCGATTCACGGTCCTCAATGATGGCATTGCGTCTATTGTCATCGCGCTAGTCATCCGTACGTTGGCCAGCAGGCCAAAGATACCGGAGGCCGTCTCGGCGTGCCCGAGCGCCGCCTTGGACGCGACGAGCGTGACATGTTTTGCTTGCCCCTCCATACCTTTGAAGACGCGCTGCAAGGAACTCACCTCGATCGGATCCCCCAGAGGAGTACCGGTTCCGTGCATGCCCGCGACGTAGACGGACGCGATGCCAGCGACGGCCGCCCGGACGACGGCCTCCTGCGCGGGTCCGCTCGGCGCGGTCAGCCCCGCGCTCCGGCCGTCTTGGTTGACCGCTGCGCCTATCACAGCGACCGGCATCTGGCCTGCCGTCGTGGACTCGTCGAACTCGTTGCTCATCTTGAGGACGGCGGCCCCCTCGGACCGACCGTATCCGTCGGCGCGCTCGTCGAGCGTCTTGCACCGTCCGTCTGCCGCGAGCATTGCGCTGGCACCCAACATGGCACTCGTCTGGTGACTCATTGGCAGATTGACGCCGCCCAAAATGCCATGCTGGCGCGAGCGGGCGTCGGACCCGCGAGCGAGCGTCTCGAAAAGGACACGAAGGGCGACGAGCGAGCTCGAGCACGCCGTGTCGATCGCGAGGCACCCGCCCCGGAAATCAAAGTGGTAGGAAATCCTTCCGGCGCTCGCGCTCGCGGCTCTGGACGTCGACACGAGTCCATTGCCCTCGCGAATCAAGCTGTCGGTGGCATACAGGACGTGCCAGGGGTCCTCGAGGCGACCGATGCCCACGGCGACTGCCGTCTGGGGGATGCACTCGCCGCGCACCTCCATGACCTGCATCAGCAGGATGCGATGCTGCGGATCCATCAGCACTGATTCTTTTAATGACACGCCGAATGCCTGGTTGTCGAACCGCTCGATGCTGGCCGAGTCCACAAACCCTCCGAACCTTGGCGGCGCGGGGCCGGCCGACCGATCCGGGTCCCATCGGTCGAACGGGACCGGACGGGTGGCCGGCAACGCGGCCATCCAGTCCAATATATACACATCCGTGTGATCGAATGCCGCCGGCGTCGCCGCAGGATCGGCCGGAGTCGCCGGCGGTGAGGCCGCCGGGGCGGCCGTCACCACCAGCGGCGCGATGTGCTCGACCATGCTGTCGATAGTGGGGCAATCGAAGGGGAACGTCTGCGACAATGGGATGTCAAACATAGCCTTGAGCGCGGTGACGACTTCGATCGAGCCCAGAGAGTCCAGACCGGCCTGCATGAGCGGCACCGAGGTCGTCAGGGCGTCTCTGTTGGCGTCGTCCAACAGCCCCGCGACCACCCCCTGGATTGCCAAAGTCACGGAGATCACGTCCCACGACGAAGCAGGCACCTCTGTTGCTGGCGTTAGTGCGATCATCGTGTCTTCATCGCGCTCGGAGCCTGAGGACGAGCCGCCCAGAAGCTCGGCACGCCGGGCTGGTGTCGCTGCCAGGCACACGATGCGACCGACGGCCGCGCCAGTCGGGGCGCCCACAGGCTGCGTGTTCCCGCGGAGCAGACCCTCGAGAACGAACGACCCGAGCTTAGGATCTATCATGCGAACGCCAGAGAGCGCGCGCTCGTCCAGGTGCGCGGCCATGCCACCGCCGGCCCACGGGCCCCAGTTGATGACGACGTGCCGCCGGCCACGGTGAGCGTCTTCTTCCGCCGCGCCATCGAGCAGCGCGTTGGCCCAGGCATAGTTCCCTTGTCCCGGATTGGGAATAACGGACGAAACGGAGCTGAAGGAAACCACGAGCTCCGCGGCCGAGAGGAAGGTGCCGCTGGTGCCCCGGAGGTGGCCGAGCATGGGCGCCGATTTTGCTGCAAACACCTCGTCGCTGGGGCGCGTGCTCCTGATACCCGGAATCAACCCGTCGCGAAGCGTGCCTGACGAATGCACCAGACCGTGTACCTTGGTCGTTTCGAGGAACGCAAAGTCGGCCCGCACACCGACGTCAGCGAGGACTAGGTTCACCACGGACGCCGACGCCGACCTGACGACCCCCATCGAATCGCCCGTGCCCGAGTCGCGCAGACGACGGATTGGAAGGACTAGCTCGACGTTCCCCGTCTCAATGAGAAGGCTGGAGGCGACGGCACCGAGCGCGCCCGCTCCGCCCGTGACCAGCCACGTCGCCCGGGGCCCTTCGCCGGACGTCTCGCTGGCCCGCGAGCAGACCGTCTTGCCAATCGCGCGGGACGACTTGAATCGACTCATAGCGCGCGACATTTGAGACAATGAGTATGTCGTGGCTGGAATCGGCGCAATGTCGCCGCGCGCGAGCATGGCGGCAATCTCGGTCAGGTCGCCCGACAGCGCCTCGGCCGGCATCATGTCGACGGCCACGATGTGGTACCGCAGGTCGGGACGGTCCTGCAGGATCCTGGCGTGACTGAAGATGTCACGCTTGGAAACCTCGATGAAGTGGCCGCCGAGAGCCAGGATACTCTGGGAGGCGGCGATCATACCCGGCGACGTCAGCGTGTTGACGACGGCCCCGACGCCCCCGACGCCCCCGACGCCCTGGGTAGCGAGGCTGGGCTCGCCGATCAGGATGTCTGCAAACTCGAGATCACGACTGTTGCACGCAACGTCGATGCCCTGGTTGCGAACGTACGATCGCTTGAAAGGGGACCCGGCGGTGCCCAGGACGGTCATGCCCCTCGCCCGAGCGACTTGCGCCAGGGCGAGGCCGAGGCCACCGGAGGCCGCGTGGATCAGCAGCGACCGCTGACGTTGTCCGGTGGAGTGAACGCATGCAATGCATTTGATGCAGTGAACGGCCGTCAGGAACACCGTCGAGAGGGTCGATGCCTCCTCGGCAGTGACGACGCTCGGCACGGGCGCGACGAGCTCGGCCGCCACACTGATGCGGTCCTTGAACACGCCTTTCGACTGGCCAAACACCCTATCTCCGATCTTGAGAGAGCACTCGGGGCGTATTGTGATCCCGACGTCGACGATCGTGCCGGCAAAGTCGCTCCCCATGGAGGCGGGGTCGACGGCCGAGGGGTAGAGGCCCATGGCCAAGAGGAAATCTCGGAAGTTGAGCGCCACCGACTGGACCCTGACGCGCACTCCGGCCGGGTGCATCGAATCCGTGGTCATCGTCGTCGTCTCCGGCATCTTCGACGCTGTCGCCGTCGGAAGATGGACGGGAAAGGCGTCTCGGTGGACGCGCCGTGCGGGGACGACGGCCTGCCGGAACGCCGTCGGCGGTGCCCACGGCCCGGCGGCACGAGGCTTGCCCGCGGGCACACACCCGACCCTGCCCGTCTCTGCGCGATACACATCCATCAATAAGCGATTTGCCCTGACATACGACCTCGAATCGCAATTGAACGCGTCGATCGGCACGTGGACCAGGCCAACAGGCGCCCCGCCCGACGGGCCGGCGGGCCCGTCGGGCGCGGCTTGGAGGGCGGCCACGTTGGCCGCGAACGAGGACGGACTCGTCCATATAGAGAGTCGCGATCGCGGCAACGGCTCGCGATCAATGGACAGCTCCGAGGCTGCGCAGCCATCAGCGACCGACTCGAGCACGTACGTCATGTCGGCGGCGCGCTCGGCCACGTGATGGACGTCGTCGAAGGGAATCGTGTCGGCGATGCCGTCAACGGCACGGATACCTCGAAGGATCGAACCATGGTCATGCGGCCCGAGCGAGGACCCGACTAGGTCGGCGAGGGCCATGTCTTCGCTGGCGCATGCGCCCACCACCCGTCGCCCGTCGCCCGAGTCGGTCGATGCCGGGCACATGCCCGACACGAAGCTCCCGAGCGGTCTACGCGTGTCCAACAGACGACTTCTGTGGGAAATGTATGACTCGAGCGATACAGGCACGTACAGCTGGCCAGCCTCGGCGGTCGCTGTCGCTGTCGCCGTGAGGTGCAGCGCTGCGTCCGTCCGAGCGACGGCCGGAAACCGAGCGTCTCCCGTGTACGCACACGTTGAGCCGAGCCGCGCAATGACTGTAGGCACATGACTCTGAATTGGCATGCATGGGCGCACAACGCCCGACAGCGGTCGGATCGAAGGCCGTGTAGAGGCGCCGACCGCGGCTGGGGCATCGGCGGCCGTTGCCCTGGCGGCTGCCAGCCCCGGGACCGTCGCGAACGCCGATCCGCACGAGATGATGCCGTCGTCCGACGTGATCACGCGAATCTGCATGATGTCATGCACTGGCACGGAGCGCGTCCAGATGGTGTTGCCGAGGACGGGCGAGCCGTCTGTCTCGTGCGACCGGTGGGGCGACTGGTGGAGCGCCTCGCAGACCATCTCGGATATGGCCAGGAAGAACGTCCCTGGAAGGATCGAGTGACCGTTAACGACGTGATCCGTCAGCCACGCAACACGGGCCTCGTCCATGGACGGAATGAGGTGCCAGGTGACGAGTCGACGACGCGTGCCGGCCGCCGACCCGATCGATCCGGGGACGAGCACGTGCCGGTCGGCCGACGGAGCGAACACGGGCGCCCTCTTGGCGAATCCCTGGCCGGCACGTCCATCGGGCGTTCGATCGTACGTGGAGCAGCTGGCAATCACGTGGGCGTTGACCCCGGACATGCCGAACGAACTGCACCCGCTCACCGCGCGCGTTCGGTGGTGCTCGGCCGTGACGGCCGGGCCCGCTTGCCGAGGCACGAATCCTCGCAGATCGGCGAATAACAGTTTGTTCAGTGCTACGAGATTCTGGAACGGAGCCACTCGACGCTGGGACCCGTTGGCGATGGCGGCGAGGACGTTAGTCAGTCCGGCCGCCCCCTCTGTGTGGCCGACGGCCGCCTTGGGCGCGCTGAGGTGGAAGCTCTGCGACGTCGGTAGCGACGTCAACAGGCTTCGTATCTCGATCGGATCTCCAAGCACCGTTCCTGTGCCATGCAAACCAACACCATCGAGGGAGGGCCGTTGGGCGCGCCGGAGGGCTTCCTGGACGACCGCCGTCTGCGCCGGGCCGTTGGGCGCGGTGAGCGCGGACCGTCTTCCTGCCGTCGAGCAGGCCGACCCAGATACAATCGCAAGCGATGTATCGATATCGTGTTCGAACACCTCGCGGAGCAGCATCGACACGAAAGCCTCGCCTCGACCGTAGCCGTCGGCGGCGGCGTCAAGCGTCTTGCACCGCCCGTCCCGGCTCCCGGCCAAGATGCTCTGGATCTTGGACCAGGTCGCGACGCTGAGGAACGCATTGATGCCGTTCACACTTGCCATAGAACAGTCGTCTTGTTCGATGGCCGCCTTGGCCAGGTGAAGGGCGACGAGGCTCGACGAACAGGCGGTGTCGACCGGCATGCACGGGCCGCACATCTGCATAAGATAGGCCACGTAGCCGACGGCGAACGGCGCAGACGTTGAGGTCACGGCATTCGGAGAGACTTCCATTCCTTCGCTGTGCTCATGGCTCCACATCCATCCCAGGAAGACGCCCGCATCCGACGAGGGCATCGCCAACGCGGCCGCATCGGCGCCGGCCGCCAGCAGGCCGACCTGCTGCGTCAGGAGCCAGCGGATGTTGGGATCCATGGACAGCGCTGCTCCACGACCCAGACGGAAGAGGTCAGCGTCAAAAGCGTAGAGCTCGTCGTGGTCGAACGCCGAGGCGAACGAGTCGAACGAATGGAAGGGGGCGCGCCGGAGCACCGCGGCTCCGTCCACCTCGAATGGCGCGTGTCGGCCGCCGGTCCCCCGCGTCGGATACCTGGAACACTCGGATACAATTGCAATACGCGGCCTGACCGGGGCCGAGGATGCCGTGGGCACGGAGCGCGAGCGCGGGAGCGGGAGGGTAGCGCGGGCGGTTTCGCCGTCGCCGTCCCTGTCACTGTCACCGAGGGAGTCTCGGATGTACGCCACCATGTCCTCGAGCATCGGATAATCGTACACGAGCGTTTGAGGCAACGGCAAACCCACAGCGCTCTCGAGCGCTTGCGTGAATTCCACCGACGACACGCTGTCGAGGCCCTGCTGCAGGATGGGCGCCGTCTCGTCGACGGCCTCGCTGGCCGTCTGGTAGAAGACCCGTCGCAGCACCTCTGCGATATCCATTTTCCTCACAAATGCCGCAGTGGATACTCCGTCTGGAATAGGTGCCTCGATGGCGCGGGACAGGAGGACCGCCTCGTCCATCTTGGAGACCATCTTGGTGGGAGCGCCGCCGTGCGACCCCACCGCCAGGCACCGCTCGAGGTACCCGAGACCCTCCACCGGCGACAGGCGTAAATACCCAAGCGAAGCGAGTTTCGTCGTCGCGATATGGCTCAGGGATGCCGTCATGCCGGCGTCGTGCTGCTCCCAGAGGCCCCACTGGACGGCAACGCACGGCACGCCACACGACCATGCCGCTGTCACGAGCTCGTCCATGGCGGCGTTGGCCATCGCGTACGTCGCCTGTCCACGCGTCCCGAAAATAGATGCTATGCTAGAAAACGCACAGATAGAGTCCACGGCGCACGCGCCGAGACCTGCGATGACGCCCTCCAACACGTGCAACTTTGGCGCCTGCGTCGCAGCCACGTCGGCGCGCGTCACGTTGGGTATCATCGCGTCTCGCAGCGTCCCAGCGGTATGATGCATCGTGATACCCACAGAGGGAACGACGAATGCTCGGACGTCCTCGCGATGCGCGAGATCGAAGTTGACGACGGTGACGTTCGCCCCGGCCGACTGGATCGATCGGCTGGCGAGGTGTCGCTCGAAACGCCGCCGACCCGCCTGCGTCCTGCAGCAGGCGCGCACGTCGCACGCCCACGCCGTCTGATACAGAGCGACGAGCGACCCAATGCCGCCCAACGACGTCAGCGCGACGTCGGCTGACGATACCGACGATACCGACGTCTGCGGCACGTCGAGCGGGGAAAGGAAGGAGTCGTCCACCGCAGCATGACGGCCGGCTTCGTTCGCATGCACACGTCGGAGCGCCTGAACGACCATGTATGGAAGCTTGGAGCGTTCAAGGTCCGCGACGTGGCCCTGCTGCAAGAGCTGGATCGCGCGGAGGCTCCGGAAGGCGGCTGCCGGGCGTGCGGCATTGGCGACCCTCGCCGGGGCCGGCCCGGCGGGGACCGCACGCAACGGATCAACGAGACTCGCCGTCCAGACGGACGATGATACACAACCCTTGAGCTTGTTCAGCCTATTGAACGGACGAGAGACGAGGCCGACCGCGCAAAACGACGTGGCCGTCGACGCCGCTGATGCCGCCGCCGCCGGGGCGCCCAGCCGGTGGTCCGTCGCCCACAACGACGTTTCCGGCGGCGTAAAGCGCATCGAGGGCTCCCACATAACAGCATCGCACGATACAGGAACTTTCTGCTCGGGTTCATGGTGCTCCGTCTGGCCAACGACCGACAGGTGCAGCGAGGCGTCTATGGCGGCGCTCGCGAGGCCCCGGCATACGCCCCGGCGGCGGACCACGGCCGTGTTGCGGATGTTGCCCGTGCGGGCGGGCAAGACGAGCGCAGGGAAGCGTCTCAGAAGACGTTCCGATTGCATGGTCATCGAATCCCAGCTGGCGGCACGCCCGACGGACGCAGCTGCGTGCGGGCGAGTGGCGCCGCTCGCTCCCCGCCGCTCGAGCCCGTCCCACAGCGAGATCGCGCCCCTCGTCACGTCCATCTCTACCATCGTTTCGTGCGAGCCTCCAAGGAATATGACTGGGCGAATGAATGCGACGCCATGGAGCACGTCGCGTCCACTGTCCGAGGCGAGCTCATTCACGAGGCTGGCGGCGACCTCGAGCTGCGTCGCGGCGGCGAGCAGGGGGCGGACGGGGTCCGCCCCCGAGCCGACGCGTACGCGATGGTCACATAAGTCACTGGCATGTGATTGCGTGTAGCGCACGTGGAATAGCAGGAGTCCACCCGAAGGCATGGGGACGAATGCGATCCGACCGGCCGGCCCCGACTGCGGGAACAGCCGCTCCCGCAGGCACGACCTCGGGTCCACGCTGGCCCCTCTATGGCCACGGACCGCATCAAGGGGCGCCTCGTGCGGCGTCACAATACCGTGTGCATTGGTCCCACTCATTCCAAACGAACTGGTTCCAGACGCGAGGGGGGTCGACGTTCCCTGGGCCGGCGGCAGGACTGGCCCGCTCGCTCGGCGCGGCGCAAGGGCCCCGAGCACCAGGTACGGGTTCGTGTCACGCAACGTATGGATACCGTAAGCATGCCGATGGTAAGCGCTGCAGAGGGCATTGAGAAGACCGGTCGTGCCGGCTGCACCCTCGCAGTGGCCGAGCAACGCCTTGTTGGCGACGATCGTCACCGGCACGGCCGTCGGGGCGCCAACGTCCATGTATGCGTTCGACAGAGCCTGCGTCTCGATAGGGTCCCCGAGGAGAGTCCCCGTGCCATGAATGGAGACGGACCGCACATCGTCGGGCCGGATTCGGCCTGCCGCCAGGCATGCGAAGATCAGCCGCTCCTGGCTGGGCCCGTTTGGCGCCGTTAGCGAGATGCTCCGACCGTCCTGGTTGACGGACGTCGCGCGCAGGACGGCCAATGTCTCGTCGTCCGTGTCTCGAGAAAGGATGCATGTGACGAACGCCTCGCCGCGACCGTATCCGTCGGCCGTCGCGTCGAGGCTCAGGCACCGACCAGTCCTTGAGAGCGCCCCGAGCTGACAGATCAGCGCGCTCGTTTGCGGCAGGATGATGGCGTTCGCACCACTTACCACGGCCTCGCCGATCGACCCAGTCTGAATCTCGGTCCGCCCGCTGTGAATGGCGACGAGGCTGCTCGAGCAGGCCGTGTCTATCCCAACGCACGGGCCGTCGAGGTCAAAGGTGTACGCCAGCCGGCCGCTCAGGTAGGGCGACCCGTTGCCGAGCACCACCGATGACTCCAAGCCCTTGTTGGGCACCTCGAAGGATCTCAAGTAATCGTAAAACATGCAGCCGACGAACACGCCTCCGGAGTTCCCGGCAACGCGCCGTCTCCCCTGGCCGCCGAGGGCGGTGGCCGCGGTGGTCAGAAGGCACCGAGCCTGCGGATCGGTGTGCAGGACCTCGTGCGTCTTCATGCCGAATAACCCCGCGTCGAACGCCCAGAGTCGATCGACGAACGCGGCAAAGTTGGTGTAGACGGACTGCGGCCCGGTGGCTCCGAAGCGGGCGTCCTGGTCCCACCGGTCGAGCGGCACGGGTCGCTGCAGATTTTCTTTGTCGCGGAATACGCCCGATATAGCTTCAAACGACGTGGATGTGACGTGTGGGATCATCTGCGATGTTCTCGACACATACACGGTCGGGATTGAGGAGGAGAGTGCCTCGAGGGGTGGGAGAGTCGTCGAGGCGAGTTGCGCGAGTCGATCGCGAGCGAGTCCACCGCCCGCTGCACCCGAGCGCGCCACCGCGTCCGTCGGCGACGGGACGACGAAACGCGCGACCAGATGATCCATGAGCTTGTCGACGGTCGGGTAGTCGAACAACAGGGTCGGCGGCAACGGCGTGGCGAGGGCGGCGCTCAGCCGGTTCCTGATTTCCATCGACGCGAGCGAGTCCAGGCCAAAGAAGTCGGCCTCGTCGCCCGCAATGTCCTGGATTGTTTTCAGGATACGATTGCGCGTCAACATGCTCTCGAAAGCTGGCAAGCCGCCGAGCGCCGTGCGGACAACGTCCCCGGCTGGCCCGCTTGCGCTCCCGCTTCCGATTGCCGTGGGCCAGTCGACGAGACCGATCGTCGCGCATGCATGCTTCGACCTCAAGAAGTCAACGGTCGCGCGGATGCCCTCCAAAGGCGTCATAAGGGTCAGTCCCATGCGCGAAAGCTGTGCAGCGATCTTCGTGACAGAGGCGCGGGAGTCTGACTTTGTGCCGCTGTGGGTCGTCCCGGAGAGCATTCCTACGGCCTTCCACGGACCGTAGCGAACAATCTGACTCGGGATGCCGGAGCGCCTCAAGCCATGAGATAACCCTTCCATGGCCAGGTTTGCGCTCACGTAGTTGGCTTGGCCGCGGTTGCCGATATCGATGGATGCCGTCGACATGGCGAGCAGGTCCTCGACAGGCATGGCCGCAGCAATCGACGACACCGCAAGCAGACCGCTGTATTTCGGAGCAAATACTATTCTCCATGCGCGCGACGTGGATGCGAGGAAGGCTTCGTCGTGGATGACTCCGGCCGCGTGGACGAGGGCGCACCTGGGCGTGGCGGCCCGCGAGCACATTCCCAGCAGCGCGCCTGCGTCAGTCCGACGCGAGCAGTCCAAACTCGATACGGTACACATGCCGCGCTTTAAGAATGAGATGGAGGACGCGGCGCCAAGGACTCCCCGTCTGCCGACCAGGAGCAGGTGGTCTGGTGCCAACGCGCCGGCCGCGTCGTCCCAGCGCGATTCCCGGGCAGCCGCCCATCCGGCCATCGCCTGACCGATCCCACTCGTCCCCCCGACCATCACATGTAGCGCTGAGCGCGATCCGTCGCGAATGTCCAGCGACGTCGCGGTCGTCGGACAGGGAACGGGCGTCATCACCGTCGGCCGTGCAAGGGACCACCCGAGCTCGCACGAGGCGACGCGGAGCTGGCCGTCCAGCATCGGATCCCGGCGGGCTGGCGGCGCGATTGATTTAGTCTCGATCAGGAAAGCCCTGATACACTCGTGGAATGCCAGCGACCGCTCCACGGGTTGCTGGAGCGACCGTCCGAGAGCCACCCGTCCATCGGCGCGGCCAACCTCGATCTCGCCGACCTGGACCTGCTCCGCCACATGGTCCACGGCCCGTCGCCTGGGGGCCCCGATGACCTTGGAGTGGAGAGACCGAAGGCGGCGCTCTCCATATCCGGGCGACCGGATGTTGTACCCTCGTGCGCGTTTGCCGTCGCGGTTGCTGCCGTCGTCGCTGCACGATACGGTCGCGGCCGCACGACGCGATGGCCTGCAATAAGGAGTTCGGTGGAATGTGATGTCCATCGCATCGCAACTCACGGGCACGGAAACGAGCAAGCCGACTCGGGACTCTCGATACGCCGCCAAGTGCGTCGACGAGTCCAAGGCCTCGATGGACGGCTCCGTGATGGTCTCGTCGTGAACGCTGTCGGGACTGCACGCCAGTGATCCGACCGATATGCAATCTGTATTCCTGGTGGAGTGGGGGGAAACGAGGGACTCGAGGGAGCGAAGCGCGGTCCGAAGGGTCGACCGGAGCGCGGCCGAGGCCGGCGCCGCCCGGGCCCTGGTCCTGCGGGCAGCGGACCTGGCCGCCAGCGCAATCTCTCCCGATGCAACATCGTCGGCTCCCATATGTCTCGATATGCGAACGCGACCCGACCCGCGGGAGAGGCGAACGGTGAGCTCGTCCGGGCTCTGATCGTCGAGGATCACGGGCGTGTGGATGGACGACGCGCACAGGAGGATCAAAGGGAGGTCCGACGAGCGCGGTTCGGGCGCCCCGATCCTCTCTCCAGCCACGGTCAATGCACCCACATCAGACATGATGCGGAATATGGCCATGCCAGGCAACAGGATCTTGCCGAACACGCGATGCTGGCGCATTGCATGCATCACCCGCCGCCCCGGGTGCGCCGCCCACGTCATGGCGTCCCCGGAATGGGGATTGCGTCGAGCGTCCAGATGCATCGTCGGATGCATCCAGGAGTGAACAATACCGGCGAACCAGTGCCTCTGGCCTCGATACACGGGACTGTTCGGGTCGGCGGCGTTTGCGACCTCTGCGGGCAGGCATCTGGCGACGCCGGCCGACCCGCCAGACTCGACAATCACGTGGGCGTTCGTCCCTTGGAACGCAAAGGCACTATCGGACGCCAGCGAAGGCGATGTAGTCCCTTCAGGGAGTGGTGCTATCGATCGAGACGGAACGAGGACTCGGCCCGTTGCTGCCCCCCTGTCGCTCCCGGCGAGCACGTGCTCGACGTGCTGGCTGACCGAGCCGAGGTGGAGAAGCGGGTGCCTCGCCCGATCGAACATTTGACCGACTATCGAATACAGTCCGACGCACCCGGCTGCGGGCTCTGCGTGGCCGAACGCCGTTTTTGTCGCGGCAAGGACCATCGCCGGGGACGGGGTGGCGCCCGGTCCACCGCCCTCCTGCGCTTTTGCGACGGCCGCCATCTCGATCGGATCTCCCAGCGGCGTCCCTGTCCCATGAAGCTCGTGGAGCAGGATGTCGAATGGACGGACGTTCGCCTTGGCGAACGCTTGGCGAAGCAGGTCGAGCTGCGACGGGCCGTTTGGCGCCGTGAGGCTCGCTGAGCGGCCGTCCTGGTTGACGACCGAGCCCACCACGACCCCCGCGAGTCTCACGTCTCTCGTCACACGCGACGTGTTTCGCATCACGAGGACGGCAGTGGCCTCACCACGTCCGTACCCGTTGGCCAGCCGATCGAGCGTTCGGGACCGGCCCTCGTCCGAGATCATCGACGCCATCGACAGGCTTCGCATGACGTCGGGCGCCAGAGAGAGCATCGCACTCCCTACGAGCACCTTGCTAGGTGCTGGGGTGTCGTGTGCGAGCATGGACGTGGCCATGTGAACGGCGACGAGGCTCGAAGAGCACGCCGTGTCGATCGTCATGGCCGGGCCCCGGTACCCGTGCGAATAGCTGATGCGTCCCGAGGCGACGCTCAGGTTCCTCCCCGTGAGCTTCATAGCGTGTGACTGGGACGCCATGTCTCCGTTGAGCTGCTCGGAGATGGTCGAATAGTCCCAGAAGGACATGCCGACGATGACCCCGACGTCCGTCGGCGTCGCCGTCCCGGCGACGGCGAACGAGTCCTCGAGCAGGATCCGCTGCTGTGGGTCCATCGAGACGGCCTCCTGCGCAGTTATTCGGAACAACTCCGCGTCAAACAGCTCATATCCTGAGAGGAATTTGCCGAAACGCGCCTTGGGAGCATCCGTCGCGAGCTCGTCGACGTCCCACCGCTCGTACGCTGCGACCGTCGTGCAGTCGGTCGTCACGTCGCCGTCGACCGAGGCCGGACTGCGCAGTGTCATGGACTCGATTCCAACAACGGTGTCTTGCATCGAGGGTGGCCGGACAGCGGGCCGAATCGCGGTGCATGTCGGCCCGGCACTGGCGCCGACAACGGCCGTTGCCATGGCGTCGATCGTCGGATAGTCGTAGAGGACCGTCGGCGGCAGGACTATGTCGAACTCGCTCGATAGAGTCTGCTGGATATCAATCGCGCACAGCGAATCCGCGCCGTAATGGACGAGTGACTCGGTCGCACTGTCGATGGGGTGACCGAGCACGGCGGCGAGGACTCGGCGGATCCGCTCCACGACACCTTCCCGGTCGTTTCGGTCATCGCTCTGACGGCTCTGACCGCTCTGACCGCTCTGACCGCTTTGATCGCTCTGACCGCTCTGACCGCTCTGATAGCTGTGATCGATGCGATGGACTGCAACGGGAGGTTCCGCGAAGGGCACGCACGCGAGCACCGGGTCGGCGTGCGGGCGCCCGAAGAGTGCGAGGAACGCGGCGAGGCCATCGACCGGCCGGATCATGCCCACGCCCATTTTCCTCATCGCACGCTCCACGCTGTGTGAGGTCGAGACCATGCCGATAGAGCTCCAAGCGCCCCATTGGATCGCAACGGATTCGATGCCCATGCACATCGTCTTGGTCGCGATGGACTCCATGACGGCGTTGATCGCCCCGTACGTCGAGCTGCCGGCCGGATACAGGAGGGCGGCGACGGAGCTGAACGCATACGCGGCCATCACTGGGACCCTAAATCCAGAAGCAGCACCGAATGCAAGCTCTGCGGCCAGGACTTTTGGGGCGAGCATCTCGCGAACCATGGCCGGCGTCTGGTTGCAGAGGCGGGCGTCGCGGAGGACGCCTGCCGCGAGCACGAGACGAAACTCCCGCACATTGAGACGTGCATGTTCCTTCGAGTCGAGATCATCCTCTTGAAGGCCCGAGATGGACCTCCGGATGACGAGAAGATCCGCAGACTGGGTCCCATCATGGAGACCGGTGGCCGCGAGGCGGCCTCCACTGGTACCAGACATGAGCCCGGATCTGCTCGAGACGATCAATGGGGCGCGATGCGTTCGGAAACACTGACACAACGCTTCTCCTAAGCCGCCCGTTCCACCGTGAATGACGAGGGGCTGCGAGGGCTGGGTCGCCAGGCGTGCCTGCTGCATCGGGTGCAGCGGCCAATCGCCGCCGTCGTGTGCACGTGCACGTCGCTCCAGCGAGCTCACCGACCGGACTCCGCAGGTTATGGTCGGCGATCCCATGTAATGGAAGCCGTCAGACATTTCCCGCACGACAGAGCGCGCCATACTGTCGACGGACACGTCGAACGCCCGCACCGAGGGCCGCCTGGGGAAGCCGAGGTCGTGATGGGCGTTTGTCCCCGCGCAAAGCGAGGCAACGACCCCGGGGTGTGGTTCCAGAGAGGTTTTATTCACGAGAGCGATGCTGTGATGCAGCAGCGTGAGTGCCGTCGTCACGTTGGCGGCTTCCAGGCTCGTCGCCGTTGCGGTCGGCGGGGGCGGCCGGCAGGAGATCCGGCAGCCGTTGATGGACACCCCCCGTGGCTGCTCGGAGGAATCGCCGACGTGACACACAGGCACGTCCGCCAGCATGACATGATAACGCTCCATCGACGAGCTCGAATCGCTCGAGTCTGCCCGGCTCCGGACGGCCTCTTCCTCTGTGAAAACCACCGTTCCGACGAGCGCCAGGTTGGGCAGCCGGCACTGTCCCGGCAAGTGGGAGATGGCGAACGCGTCTCCGCAGCAGCCGTTGTCGTCGTCGTCCAGTAACGCGGCATCTGCCGACTTGAAGACGCGTCGGGACGGCGGTGCGCCGGCGGACCGTGCCAGCGCCAAAGTGAACGTGGGACGGGAAGCGTCGCCAGTCACGACGGAGGCGACGGCGCTGGGTACCGTTGCTGTGTGCCGATCGTCGATACCCAGCATGCGATGTTTGAGGCCACTGGAATCGAGCAGGCGGCGCTCGTGAACCCCGGCGATCCCGATCGGCGCTCCGACCGTCGCGGCGGCCGTCGTCGAGCCGGCAGACGCCGTGACCGAACCGCCGACGAGTATCAGACGCAAGTCATCTGTCTCCCGACCGACGCCATTGACGAACAATCCGAGAATACAGACTCGATGCTCCGGGCGACCCGGCCCCGGCGCGTCACGCAGCAGCTCGACGCCCCGTCTGGCCGCCACGGCGAGCGAGCTGAGAAACCAGTCCGGGTCCCCGACAATGTCGGATCCTCGCCTTTCGTCTCTCAGGACAAATTCGACTCTCTTATGGGTCATCGATGTAAGCCGAAGACGCGAAGAGAGTCGCGGGAGGATCCAGATCGACTGCCGAGCCCACGGCAGCGCCTCGGGCCGGTGGACCGGATGGGAGATACGCCCGTGTGAGACCGGGCGACGAGACGACACCGATCCGTCGGACGAATGGGTGGGACAATCCGTGGCATGTTCGTGCGAGATGATGATATGGCAGTTCGTGCCCTGCGACGCGAAGCTCGAGACGCCCACCGCGCGGCATCTGTCGGACGAGCGAGAACGCGAGGTCGGCACGCCGCCGGGCGACCGAGAGACCTGGATGGCATGGTGGTCCCAGAGTCGAACGACATTCTCGTTCATTATGCGCAAATGGAGCGTCGGGTTGGTGGCTCGATAAGCCTCCATGTGGACGGCGCCTGCCAGGGAGACGGCGCCCGCAGCCGCCTCGCTGTGCCCGTGGACCGTCTTGACGGCGCTGAGGTTCAGAACGCAGGATTGCTGCTCCAACGAAGCGGCAAACATTTTTAGAGCCGCTCCTATTTCGATGGGGTCTCCCAGGGGCGTCCCGGTGCCGTGGAGCATGAGGCTGGCGACGTCTCCCGGCAACATGCCACCGTGCTGCAACGCGTCCGCGATGAGTGTCGATTGGGCCGGCCCGTTTGGTGCCGTCAACCGGCTGCTCCTTCCGTCTTGATTGATTGAAACGCTACGTATCACGCACATCGGGATATCGTCGCCGTCGCTGTTGCCGTCCCTTCCGCCTTCGCCTCCGGCCGCGCTGGCCCTGGCGCCCGGCCCGACGGTGACGGCGAGCGCGAAGGACGTGACGGCCTCGCCCCTCGAAAATCCGTCGCCGGCGGCGTCCATGGCTTTGCATCTACCGTCCATTGCAAGCATGTTGGCTGCCTGGAACAGTTGGAACCCCCTTTTATCGAGCATGACGTTGCACCCACATGCGAAGCTTGCCGCAAGCGCCCCGCGCTCCATCATGCCAACGGCGACGCCGACGGAGACGAGGCTCGAGCTGCACGCCGTATCGGTCGCAAGGGCGGGACCTTGCATGCCCAGATGATACGCGACACGACCAGGAATGACCCCGATGCCCCCGGCGGTGACCGCGTAGGGCGACAGCGTCTGCACCAGGGCCCGGAGGTCGATCAGAGACTGATACTCGCTCGCCGACGCACCGACAAACACCCCAGCACGATCAAATGCAGGCTTTCCACCAGAACTACTCGTCGCATCGAGAACCAGCTCTGCGACCGACTCTAGCACGAGGCGCTGCTGCGGGTCCATGAGCTCGCATTCCCCGGCGGAGAGGCCCCACGGTGTGGGATCGAACGCTTCGATCGACTCGAGAAAAGCACCGAAGCGGACTCCATGGACGCCGTATATCTCGTCTTCCACGTCCCACCGCTCGAGCGGTATGGTCACGACGGTGTCATCGGCGAACGAGCCGACCGCCGCCGATGCCGAAGCCGCCGCCGCCGCCGAAGCACCGCGTGGGAGCCGGTGCTTCGCGCAAACGATCGACACGGTCGGTCGTTCGTCTGAATACCGCGCCGAATCGATCGAGGCTCCATCGCGGACGTCTCGGGCGTTTCCGTCGCCCCCCCCTCCTGCTCCGTCCCCACCTGCCCCTCCCAGCAGCCCATGGATGTGTCGTGTGAGCTGGCCGACCGTCGGGTAATCGATGAGCGCAGTCAGCTCCATCTCGATCTCCAACTTTTCAGACAGCTCCTCGGCGAGCATCATCACATCCAGCGAATCCAGATCGAGCGAGGAGAACAGGAGATCAAGGTCGTCGAAGACGGCAGGTTCGACGATAGCGCCAGTGTGAGCGCGAATGTACGCGATCATTGTCGCGACGACCGTGGATCGTATGAATCCAATGTCCATCATGAATTCAACCTGCAAGGCGAGCGAGTCGTCGTGTTTGTCCTGTAGACCCTACAGAGTTCACGGGTGGCCGAGGCGGCGGCGAGAGAGAGGGGAACAAGCAAGCGGCGAGGCGACACTCATCATGGTACAGAGGGCGATAAATCAGCGTAAGACGAACGGGTCGAGTACGATAGGCAGGCAGGAAGGAATGGACTCGAACGTGATTTCCGGTTTTTGGTGTCCGTTGACTCTCTCTCTCACTCCGTGACGACCGATCGGTCGATACACTTCACTTCACTCGATTCACTTCACTTATCGTTCTCACATTGAATGCCACCACGACGACGATGTTGTTGGCATTGACAAATTGCGTCCGTGTCTCGCACGTGCGACGCAGCGTGTGCGCAAGAAGAAGGAACAGGCAATCGCCCCAAAGTCTTCAAGCCACCCACGCTGCCGATGGCGCCACCACGACCAAGGTGACCCGGCGACAAGCTGCGAGTTGTGTTCTGGCACTGCTCGCGAACGTAATGCAGCCCGCACAGGCCCGCGACTCTGGGGACTGGTCGACCCCTGGCCTCGCGGAAGAGGAGGACCCGTCGATGCCAAAGTTCGTCAAACTCGGCTCGGGCGTGATTGTTCAGAACCTGATCGCCGGGACCGGGGACCGGGAGGCCCGGGCCGGCGATACCGTGCTGCTGGATTATGTGCTACGTCGAGCGAATGGCTACTTCATCTACTCGACGATTGATTCAGTCTCCTTCCAGCCAGCCGATGTACCAACGGGTGCGGTGAAGATCAAGCTGGACGAATCGACGCTGCCGGGACTCGTCGAGGCCATACAGGGTATGAAGAAGGGTGGAAGACGGCGGGTCCTGGTGCCCCCGGAAGTCGGATATTTGGCGGGGAGCGGGCTTCAGCCGGCGATGCCGACGTTTGCCACCGGCCGGCAGTTGGAGAATCACAAGCGCGAACCGCTCGTGTTCGAGATCGAGATCGTTAATATTCAGTAGATTATGCATTCATTCAACAATTTTTGGAAAAAGAGATCAAGAGGTGTATAGCACTAGATCGAGGTGGTCGAGGTGGTCCACGCGAGGCCGACCAGGCAAAGACCGGCGACCACCTGGAAGGCGATGTTCTTCCAGCTCTGCCCCTCTTGGAGCGTCTTCTTCTCTTCCACTCCGAGGCGAGAGACCCCATCGCACAGCGCTTTGACGATGGCGCGCTCCATCTCCATCTCGTACGATTGGTACGACTCGTACAGCTTCCCGGTGGGATAGGCCATGTTGAGCTCCTCCAGCTTGTTCAGCGCAGCAGGCTTCGAGTCCAACGGCATGGCGTCCTCTATCTCGTCAACTGTGGGATCCGAGCCACCGCAGCACGCGTTCTCGGGGGGTAGGGCCGTCTGAAGGATGCGGAGGAGCTCCAGGCTGCGCCTCTCCATCGCCCACTCGCACGTCTTGACGGCCAAGCCCCGGATCATCGGCAGATCGGACGGCAAAAGCGTCTCTGGAGTGCACACATGCCTCAACACGAGGCCGGCATCGCGGATGAAATCCGTGACCTGCCCCTTGGGCAGGCCCTTGAGCATGATCCTCGCCTCGCTGACGCACTCGTCCGAGGGAAGCACGAGGACCGCAATGGGCGGCGTGAGCACGCCGTCCACCATTAACTCGAGCTCGCACGATCCAGGAGCGAGCCCGAGAACGCGCACGAGACGACGGGATTCGCCGCGGAAGACCGAGAACTGGCTCATCATGCTCGGTTCGCTCCTGACCGAGTTTGCGCCAGACACGGAGCGATCCGACTCAGTGCTGCAGATGGAGGCATCATCGTCCTCTTGAGCGTCCCAGACGCCGTCGTCTCCCTCTACGTCGCCGTCGCTGTTATCCTCACCGTCACCACACACGTTGATCCCATCGCCGTCATGCTGGACGTCGTAGGCGACCGAAGTGGTCAGATACGTGCCGTTCTGTCGACAGAAGACCGCAAACGTCTTGTTGTCGAGGTCGACGTCCTCTATGGCGACCTCCAACTCGGCCCGGGGGCCACTTCGCACCACCTGGAGGCTGGGGGACCCACTGAGCTCCGGGAGCGCACTCAGCGTGAACATTGACCCCGAGCTCCCCAAGTGAGTCACCGAACTGCCCATCTGTACCTCCATGCCCTTGGACAAACACTTGAGACCGCTCCATGTCTTCGCCAGACCAGCAGTCAGCTGCTCTACATGCATCTTCCTCAGCCTGTCGGCGTCCTTGCCCTCCTTCACCCTCATACGCAAGGACACGTGCGAGCAGCCCGGCCGGACAGCACCCTCGCACCAAGTCATCTCAGCGTCAACCGAGGGAAGCTGAAGCTGGATGTCGCTGAGAAGGCTCAAGGGAAGATCTTCGGGAGTCGCGTCGTGGAGCTTGAACGAGAGCGTCTGCTCGAGGAACTCCGTCTTGTATGCCGGGTGGAGATCCTCGGGATTGTTCTCGTCATCCAGAAAGATGTCCAAGCCCATATCTGCCGTGCCCAGAGGCATCTCGGCCCCGTTGTCACCGCTGATGTATTCTCTCCATTTGGCACCATCTGCGCTGTTCACGTCATCTGTCTCGTACCAGAGCATTTCCGAGTCCTTACGACCCTTTGGGCGCCTCTGCGAGGCCTCGCGAGTCGCCTTGGACCTCGTCGGCGAGGGATTCGGAGACAATGCTTCCTTCTTGTTGGAAACTCTCCACGTGGAGTCCTTGTTCAAGAGCTTAGCTCGCCTGCGCTTGTTGTGAGCCTCGAGAGAAGCGCGGCACGACCGACGATTTCCATCGAAGAGCCCGAGCTCTTGGAAGCGAGAGCACTTTTGGCAGAAACGGGCGGGGACTCCTGGCGATCAAACGAGCAAAGAGCGAGCGCGAGTGAGAGCAAAGCGGGAGCGTGAACGCGAGCGCGTGTCGGTCGAGTCGCTCAACACGCACCGACCACCGTCACCGCGGGCGACTTGGCGTGTTCCTCGCAGATCCTGTACTTGCGATAGTACGTATTCGAGAGGACATTTCCACAGCCCTTGATGCAGCATCTACACGGAGGCAGCGAACACAGGACGAGTGAGTTGTTCGGAGCGGAGCGGGGTTGACGGGAGGCGCTGGCCCCGTCGATCGAATCATACCCTCCGCTGCTTTTCGCCTGCTGTACATCCTCGGTCGTCACAGATGACGACTTAAACGTCAACTTCTTCATGTCGAGCGTGCGCTTGTCGAAACTGTACTCGGAAGGGAGCCAGTGCTTCGAATCGAGTTGCGAGAAGAAACTCGTTTGCCACTGTACGTCGACGGCTTCCTGCGCCAAGTCGGCACCGCCACCCGCCCCATCTGACACGATCTGTTGTGACATTCGCAGAAAGGGCAATGAAAAATGTAGGAGGGGGGGTCGCGTAAGCAAATCTGCTATGCGGATGACCATCGGAACACCTCGGCGCTGCTCGCCAACCCCCCCCGGTCGTCATCGGGCAAGCCGGACACGAGCGAGTTCCACCGCTCGCAGAGGCTAGACATGGTCGTCCTCTCGACGACTTCCGCGAGCTCCCCCTGGCCCCCGCCGCCGAGCTCGTTCCGAACCTCCCCCCGCAGCTTTTTCACCACCGCGGCGCTCATTTCCTTCGGAACTTCGAGGTATGGGCCGAGCTTGGCGTCGACGTACAGGCCGAGGGCCCGAGTGAACGCCTCGTCGAATCCCTTCTGCGCGTGACCGCTGGTCTTGAGGACAGAGACGACATGGTAGAGGTTATGGAGGAGGAAAATTGTCCCCTCGCCGCGCTTCGTGAACCTACGACTCACCGTGAGCAGATAGTCCAGGACCGAGTAGCGGAGCTGCTCGATGTTGAGGGAGATGTTGCCGTCGGTGATGAACTCGGCGATCACGAGCACCGAAGCCATCATCGCGGCGTACCGCCTGGTGAGCGGTAGAATCTCATCATTACGATGCTTTCTATCGTCCACAGCCGAGCTCGCGCCGAGCTCCACGACCGACTGCAGGTGCCGATCCAGGATGAGCTTGGCCCGGGGCCAGAGCAGCATGTTGATCGCGTCAAAATGGTCATCGAGGGCTGGGTTACTCCGCTTGGTCATGACCAAGAAGAGCTCTCTGTTGATGTTGATGCACAGCAAAAGGGCGATGACGTCTTCCTGCTCCTGCAGGGCTGCACTGATCGACCCGTGGACAAAGTCGAGGATCGGCTTGAAGGCGTCCCGGAACACGCTTCGTCCCTCCTTCTGCCAGAAGTTCTTGCAGAATAGGTACTCGTGCGCGGCCGTGTCAACCAGAAGCCGGGAAATGGACGCAAATACGGCCTCGAACGGCTCCTTGCCGCGCCGGCCCTCGGACGGCATCAGCGGCGGCTCGTGCACCCGCTTGGAAGAGTCAGCCAGCCGGTCCTTCAGCTGGAAGAAAGCTTCTTGCGCGCTTTCGGCTTGGATGCTGTCCTTCGACTCGAAAAAAGACTCGAAGTACGAATAGTAGCCCGACTGCTGCGTCGCGGTGCCCAGGAGCACGCCGGCGTCGCTCGCCTCCATGCCCTCGAGGCTGGCCCAATAGCTCTTGAAGACGTCGACGAACCTGGAAGATATGCTGGCGCAGTACTCGGCACGGAGCTCGGCGTACGTATTGTTGCCGTGCTCCCAGAGGAACCGGATCACGTGCCGATGCTTGATGAGCACTTGCTGCTGGGCCTGGATGTTGGAGCCCGGCTGCCTCAGCTCGTACATCTTCTGCAAGACAAAGTCTCTGCCCCGCTTCACGGCCGTCAGTCGCAGCCGCTCCATCTCAATGGCGACATCCTTGTATGCCGCCGAGTCCCGCACGCGCTGGCTCCCGTTGACGAACGAAAACTTTCTATCCAGCTCGCCCAACGCCGCCGCAAAGGCCTCGTCGTTGACGGGCGCACTGCTGACATCCCGAATCAGTTTGGGGGTCAGAACGAGGGCCTCCACGAACAGATGGACCTGGTCCCGGAGCTCCCGCTTGTCGCGAAGTTCGGCAAACAGGGTGCTGCTCCGACGCTGGTGTTCCAAGATCTGATCGCTTGCTGCGTCTAGTGTCGAGTCAAAGTTGCTCAGCACGCTTTCAAGCGATCCGAGGATGGTATCGCATTGCTCAACGGCGTCCGACAGCGCGACCAGGTTCTCGCTCTCGTTGAGGAAAAGCTCTATCGCTGTGGACTCTGCTTCCTGCAGGTTGGCGAAGAAGCTCGTCGAGAGCTTCTTGCGCTCGCCGCTGGCCAGCACCTCGGCGACCAAGGCCCGGTCGGCCTTCGCGAGCGTGTCCATCCTGGTCTGCCAACAACAGAATCACGCAGGGGCCAGGACGACTCGCTCGAGCGAACGAGGCTTTCGCTACCGCCCTGGCTCGTCGATAAGGTAGCCAGTGCCCGATACGTGAACGGGTCTGGAGCGTGACGCACGCAGATTTGGTTTTGAGCGACAAGGGTCAATTCCGGTTCGTCGTTCATTTCGAATCTCTTGACCACGTCTCAGCCAGTCGTCTCAGCCAGTCGTCTCAGCCAGTCGTCGTGAAAATACCTCGGAGCACCGGCCTGACCGACCACCCTCTCTGTAGCAGCCCAGCCACGGAGAACAATTCGAATCGATCCGCGGCCTTCGATTGCTTGTTTTACCGCCTGCCCTCACGCACGGTTACATTCAGATAGATGGGGCAAGTTGGGGTACGTGGGGAGAACAACGATGCGTGGCCTGACGCCGAATACGCCCACGCAAGCGCCACCCTCGTCGTCGTTTCAGCCGCTGGAACGAAACGCCGACGACCCATCACGACCGACCGACTGACTCGCCCGTCCAACGTCGCAGGTTCCCAGTAACTTTACGCAAAGCGTACTTCAGCAAGGGGCTGTGGAGGAGAAGGGCGAAAATGCCCGTCTCTCGTCCTTCGTGGGCGCCATGGCCATCGCTGACCTGGTCAGGACGACGCTCGGCCCCAAGGTACGCACTCGACCGGCGAGCGCTCGCGCGGCCCGACGCCGTTCGCCCCATATCCCAATGCCCGAATGCCCGAATGTCCGAATGTCCCAATGTCCGAATGTCCGAATGTCCGAATGTCCGAATGTCCGAATGCCCGAATGTCCCAATGTCCCAATGTCCCAATGTCCAAATCTCACTCTCACTCTCACTCACGCTCACGCTCACGCTCACGCTTGCGCTTTCTCCCCCAGGGCATGGACAAGATTCTGCAGAGCGTGAGCAAAGGGTCGCAAGTGACCGTGACGAACGATGGTGCGACGATCCTCAAGTCAATCTACGTCGACAATCCGGCGGCCAAGGTCTTGATTGACATCAGCAAGGTGCAGGACGACGAGGTAGGTGTTTTGGCCGTCGGGACCGGATTGGCGAGCGATGAATGCTGATCCGAAGTCCTGATCTCGAACCCCCGGACGCTCACTCCACTCGCGATCGTTCGACAGGTCGGAGACGGCACCACGTCCGTGGTTGTGCTCGCGGGCGAGCTGCTCCGTGAGGCCGAGAAGCTCGTCATGCAGAAGGTACGCAAACGCTCTAACTCGGCCCTCGCACGCCGACGACGACTCCCTCGCGCATTTCCTCGCTTACTCCCTCGCTTACTCCCTCGCTTACTCCCTCGCTTACTCCCTCGCTTACTCCCTCGCTCGTTTTCGCGTTGGCAAGATCCACCCCATGGTCATCATCGCCGGTTTCAGGGAAGCCGCCACGATTGCGCGCGCGACCCTCGAGGCCATCTCGTTCGACAATGGCGATGACAGGGAGGCGCTCCGGCGCGATCTGCTGAACATTGCGCGCACGACGCTGAGCAGCAAGATTCTGACGGGAGACAAGGACCACTTTGCCGAGCTTGCGGTGGATGCTGTGCTGCGCCTCAAGGGGTCGACGGACCTGCAGGCCATCCAGATCCTGAAGAAGCCTGGAGGCACCATTCGCGACTCGTTCCTGGACGAGGGATTCATCCTGGACAAGCGGATCGGAGTCGGTCAGCCGAAGCGGGTCGAGAACGCCAAGATCCTCGTCGCCAACACGTCGATGGACTCGGACAAGGTCAAGATCTACGGCGCGCGCGTCAAGGCCGATTCGCTCGCCAAGGTGGCTGATATCGAGCTGGCAGAGAAGGAGAAGATGAAGCAAAAGTGCGATGCCATCATCGGGCACGGCGCAGACATCTTCATCAACAGGCAGCTCATTTACAACTACCCGGAGGAGCTGTTTGCCGACGCCGGCATCATGGCCATCGAGCACGCGGACTTTGACGGCATCGAGCGGCTGGCGCTCGTCACCGGCGGCGAGATCACGTCGACCTTTGACGATCCCAGCAACGTCAAGCTCGGCCACTGCGATCTCGTCGAGGAGATGATGATCGGCGACGACACGCTGATCCACTTCAGCGGCTGCTCCCTGGGGGAAGCATGCACCATCGTTCTCCGAGGTGCCTCCACGCACGTGCTGGACGAAGCAGAGCGGTCCCTTCACGACGCCCTGTGCGTCCTCAGCCAGACAGCGGCCGACACGCGGGTCATCTACGGCGGTGGCTGGGCCGAGGTGGCCGCCGCGGCGGACATTGATCGCGCGGCCGCGCTCGTGGGCTCCAAGAAGTCGCTGTGCATGTCGGCGTTCGCGCGGGCGCTCCGACGCATACCCGAGATCATCGCCGACAATGCCGGCCTGGACTTTGCCGAGATCGTCTCGCAGATGCGCGCGGCCAACGCGGCAGACGCGTCGTCGACCGTCGGCGTGGACGTTGTCGCGGGAGGAGCCGGCGATATGAAGGCGCTCGGCATCTACGAGAGCTTCAAGGTCAAGTCGACGGCCCTGGCGTCGGCCAGCGACGCGGTCGAAATGATCCTGCGGGTCGACGATATCATCAAGGCCGCACCGCGATCGAGGGATTAGGCTCCAAAACCGGGTTATTTGGCTTTACTGTAATTCCGTGCGAACGGATGTCGCATGCGACAGACCGTTTTTCACCCATTGGATCGCTCGGAGTCGGTGCGTATACGTAAGCCGACACCAAGCACTCGGGGCGCGGAGTTGCCAATCCCTCGAGTTGTGTGTTGGCTTTGGCTCGTCTCGAGATCGATCCATCAACGTTTGAAATGGCGACCCCGGCGCCGCGGTTTCACGCCCAGGATGGCGACGACGAGTGCGGTATCTGTCACGAGAGCCTCGTCGAACAAGCTCGAGGCGTCATCGACAGCTGCGTGCACGCGTTTTGCTACGCATGTATCCTGAAGTGGAGCTCGATCGAGAGCCGGTGCCCGTTCTGCCGCTCGCGCTTCGGTGTCATTCGGAGGGTCGGCACGGACGGTGCCTTGATCGCGGAGGAAGTCGTGCCGGCGCGTGACCAGCGGGCCATCTTCGAGAACCGGGACTTTATCGACTGGCTCGAGTCGGTGCGGTGCGTGGTGTGCAACGGCTCGGAGGACGAGGACCGCTTGATGCTGTGCGACGGATGCGACCAGGCCTGTCACACGTTCTGTGTCGGTTTGAATGCTGTCCCCGAGGACGCATGGTTCTGTCAGCAGTGCGAGGCCGCCAGGCGCGGGGCCCCGGGGCGGGGGGACGGGCTGATGGACGAGACCCTCGTCGACACGGACAGTCCGATCGGGCGAACGCGGCGGCGAGCGACCCGATCGACCCGATCGACGCGGGCTGTGAGGCCGATGCGGATCGATACGGATTCCGAGACGGGAGACGAGGGAGACGGCGACGGCGACAGTGCCGGTTCGGATATTGAGGAGATCCCAGAGACGTCGGCGCCCCCGCGCCGTCGCCCTCGGATGCTGCTGCTGGACACGGACAGCGACGAAGGTGTCGTTTGGGACGACCGGCGACCAGAGAGCGGCCGCGCGGCTTCTGTCGTCGACCTGACCTCGCCCGTGGGGTGCGTCTCGCCCCAAATATTGGACCTCCGGTCTCGCCTTCGCGCGCAGCTGTTGAGCAGCGGGGCCGGCCTGCCGTTGCCGGGAAGCGCTGGCGATCCGGAAAGCATCGATATGGCATTGAATGACAGAGACCCGGGCGCTCACGTCGATCCGCGGCAGGCCGTGCCCAGGAGCCCCGTGCCGCGGACCCTCGGGTTTGCCACCACCGTCTCGGACTTGACGTTTGGCACGAACGTGGCCGCCGGGCGACGCACGGCAACACCGACGCCGAGAGACACAACAAGGGGACACTCGGGGAGGTTTTCGGGCCAGACATTCGCGGAGCGCGCCCAGGCACTGTTGCGGGAGCGCTTGTCGGACTTTGGCGGTCCGAGCGGGAGCGGGAGCGGTTGCGGGATCGGGAGCGGAAGGACGCCAGGACACACCACTGCAAGAACGACGGCAACGAACGGCGGCGCGCCGCCTGTCGAGGTGATCGACCTGCGCGACAGCCGGGAGGGTGGCTTGAACTCGAACGACCCTGGCGTTCAAGACGCCGATGTGGGTGTGAACGAGCGGGCGCGAGCACTCCGCCGCGTCAAGGCCCGCATGAACGAAAAGTTGGCGGGCATCTCGCTGCCACCCTCGATGGTCGCCGCCGTCCAAGAGGCGGCCGTCAGCCTGCTCGTGGCTGACGCCGCTCGATGGTCGTTCGGCGCGGGAGACGACCGCGCCGATGTCAGCCTGCAGCTGGTCGACGACGCCATCGACGAGGCTCTGACGACGTTCAACACCAGATCTGGCCTGTAAAGTTTGTTCTCCTAACATCACATGAGCAGTGCGGCAAGCCCGGCAGCCACAGCAACCGCCAGCCCCCATGCATCAACCGAACGCGCGCCGTCCACGAGCTCTGGCCGCCCAACTCTGTTCGCCTGGAGCTGGGCAAGGACCACACCGGCAGGATTCTCCGCCGAGTGAATGTTCACGTAAAAGTTCTCGCTGCTCTCACGCACCATCTTGACGAAATCGACCATCGTGGTGCCGGCCAGCGGTCCGACAAACTGATCGGCAGAGAACGCGCCGGCGAACCCGCTCGTCACGTTGACCGGCGGCGTCAGCTCTGGGAGCCCTCCCTCGGTAACGATCGGCATGCGCCAGTCCTTCGAGGTCGGTACGAGCTCAACACAGACCTCGCCGTTGGAGGTCGAGTTGCCGCAGTGAATGTGAGATATGGTGTATCCACCGGCAGAACCGGCCATCTCGAGGTCGAGGTCATAGGTGATCCAGCCTGTAGGTTCGGCGCAGCCGTATCATGATACGAATCATTCGAGCGCCCAAAGCTCGACCGCCCCGATGGGAAACTCCTCGGCCGAGGCCAGGCACGAGTTGCCAAACGTGGCGCTGCATCTCGACAGGCCGTGGCATAGCTGGCTGTCGAGCCATATGGCGTATCCTCCAGCCCCGCCGACCGCGATGCCCTCGGGGCTCCCCCACAGGAAAAAGTCGTTCTGCTGCTCGTTGGACTTGTCAAGCCACCACTTCCACACCGCCGGGTCTGGACCCACTCGGAATACAAACGTCTCCCCCGTCCCAAAGTACCGCTGACTCACCCGCCACGACTCCGAGCAAAACGCCCCGAATACGTGCTTCGACATGTCCCGCACGAGCAACACGGTCGGCGCGTGCCCCTTGGCCTTTCGGAGCAGCGTTTGCATGCTTATTCCGTCCCGTAACGTGCTGTACAACAAAACCCACTTCTTATGACGATGGCGCACCGGCGTGTGCGAGCTGATCGCGATCATGTCGTCGATCGACACGAGCTGCGTGTAGGGTGACGGACGGTGTTTGGGCGTGAGCGCGTCGGGAGGTTTGTACAGAACGACGGTTCGACGGAACGACGGTTCGATAGAAGGACAGAACGACAAGGCAACGTACCTGGCTCGGTTCGCTCGGCTGCCGGTCATAGTGGACCCCGTCGTCGTGTAGACCGTCCGGCGCACCATCCTGACGATAGAGGGACGACGGTTCCGTCGTCTCACCCAGCGGTTCTCTACCCCCATCATTGTAATTGCCACGATCATCGACCCCCGTCCCCCGTTCCCATTCCCGCTGCTTGTTGGGCGACCACCGCTGCTCCCGCCCTGGCTCTGGCCCCGGCTCGTCGTCGTACTCGTCGTCCAGATCGACCATATCCTGGATGAACCTCCCCGCACGTGACACGAATCGCCTCCACACAGGCCGGTCCGGGGATGGACCGCCTTGACTGCGTCCCACGCTGTTCAGAGAGCTCGTGCTGGCACTTCTCGTGTCCCTTAAGGAGGGCGCCTTGGAAGGGCTGGGCGACGGGTTCGGCGCGAAGTCAATGCCGTCCAACCCACTGGAAACGCCGCCTTGAGACGCTTGTGTCTCACTGAGCTCTTGGAGCGAGTTGGCAAGCCTCGTGAACATCCTGGGAATGCGGACAACTCCGATCAATTTGTTCGTTCGAACGAGGAGAGACACAGGCGCGAGGACGCCGCCGCGATTAGGGAGCGCGTAGTGTATGGCGAAACATAGAACGTCTCGAATCGACGGAGGGATTTTTCTTCTCTTTGTGTCTTGGCCAAGACTGGACCTCCATGGAAGTACATCCAAAGGGGCTCGGTCCGACCAGGCAGACGACGTGGCTACGCCTCTATAACAATCGATCCGCAGCAGTTGTCACGAAGAATGCCCGGGTCTGCGGTTTGAGGACGTCGAGTAGGGCAGGAACGACGTCCTCCGGCTGGCAGGTCGCCGTGCCCGAAGACGTCGAGTACGCCCGGCTCTGCTGCCAAGAAGGCCGTCCACGCCGTGACGGAGCTGGAAGACCTGTTCAATGGGCCGGCGTCTATGTCAAGAGAGGACGCCTTCTCCCATGGCCAGCTCCATGTCCCGATCTCGCATGGGCACCCGGGA
>Ga0255764_10000344_pt1 | contig 41386 bp, 36 predicted proteins | sample 071ome_30_FD_179964 | JGI IMG/M metagenome (GOLD analysis project Ga0255764, IMG submission 179964) | Coastal salt marsh microbial communities from the Groves Creek Marsh, Skidaway Island, Georgia - 071406AT metaG (version 2) | ecosystem: Environmental > Aquatic > Marine > Intertidal zone >... | reverse complement strand
CCCGCTACCGCCGCTAGCACTAACAGAAGCGGAACCGGTACTTCCGCCATTACAAGAAGGGTTGGTGCCTGTAATGGCAGAAGAGAGGGCCGTAGGTTGAGAGATGGAAACGGAATAAGAGGCGGAACAACCACTCGCATCTTGCACCGTAACAGTATGAACTCCCGCTGCTAGGTTTGTTAAGCTGCTGCCCGAAAGACCACTATTCCATGTGTATGTATATGGAGAGGTGCCATTGGTAGTCGTAAGCGATACGGAACCGTTACTACTTCCATAGCACGAAACATTTGTTAGGGAGTTCGTTGAAATAATCAAATTGCATTGAGCCGAAACCGTATACCCATAAAGGACGAAAGCGGCCGTTAAAAACGGCCGCCAAAGGTTCTTTAATATGGGCGATAATCGTCTCAAATTCAATAGTGTATAATTATTTCAACACGTCTATTTTTTTCTCTGGAGCCCTTAACGTAATTACCCTCCTCGTCGAAAGGTTTAATCGTAGGTTTGACATCGGCAAAGCCAATGGCCCGCGAGTTTTCAGGGGGTAAACCATTTTCAATCATTTGGCGGAGAACTGTGGCTGCTCTCGCCGAGGATAATTCCCAATTGGATGGAAATCGAAATGACCGAATAGGTGTGTCATCAGTGTGGCCCTCAATGTCCATTGTGAGGTTATACCTCCCAACAATGGAGTCCAAAGATTGGCATAACTCATCAATAGTCTGCCTTCCAGCGCGGGTGAGATTTGATTCGCCAGAGCTAAAAAGGCTTTCTGAACCGAGAAGAATATTGATGCCACGATAGTTCTTTTCGATATCTACTCGTGGGTTATCATTTACGGAATTGTCAAATGTGGAATCCAGCTGATTGTAAAGCATTGTAAGTGGTGAACCCGATTTAGTATTCAACTTATCACTGACAAAGCCATTTTTGAGCTCTTCAAAAAGCTGTAAATCCACTTTTGAAGCAGAAAAAAAAATGACAAAAAAGGCCATGAGAAGGGTGATCATATCCGAATAGGTGGCAAGCCAATCGTTGGCACCTCCTTCGTCATTATCATCTTCCACAACAACCTTTTTTACGCGAGTTTCCTCGACAGGCTGTTGTTTTTTGTTCATGAAGTTTAACATGGCTACTATGAATTTATTCTTAGCTACCCCCTTGTCCGATTAAGGAGCTAAGCTGGTCTTTGATTAGTAGTTCGGACTTTCCTTCACGGATAAGTACAATGCCCTCCATGACTAGTTTTTCGCGGGTCTGATTGATAGATTGATTGTACTTGATTTTTTTTGCCATTGGACTGAACAGCAAGTTTGCAAAACCAACGCCATAAAGTGTGGTTAGCAGCGCTAGAGCAAGTGCTGGGCCGACACCTGAAGGTTCATCTAAGTTATCTAGCATGATAATCAAGCCAAGTAATGTTCCAACCATACCGAAGGATGGAGCTGTATTTGCCATCATTTGAAGCACATCCGCCTTCTTTTTTTCCTCCCCTGCACGCTTATCTATGTACAACTCAGCCATATCTCGTATTTCGCGTGCGGAGTAATTAGTGCTTACCAATTCAAACATGTATTTGGTCATAGCGTCTGATGGCTTGTTGGAGGCAAAAAAGTTATTCTTGTCATTCGCATAAGCTGAACGGTATTGCAGGATGTTTTTGATTTCTGTTTCGAGCAGCTCAGTTTTGGAATTGTAGTGACTAAACATAAATCGCAGTGATCCAATAGCGCTAAGAACTGTGTGTGCTGGATACATAATAAATAGGCCTGTCAATAGTCCACCCAGAACAACAGCCAAAGAAGCAAAATCCAGAAATGGAATAACTGGGAGATTTTTTGTTATTGCGACAGCCCCAACAGTATCAAGTGCTCCAATCATTAGAATGCTAAAACAAATAAAAAAGCCGAGAAGTGTGGTTGGTGAAAATTTCATGATTCGTGGGTTTAATTCCAGGGTTTAGGGTCAAGTTCATTCGCTTTGTTCCAGAATTTTAGGGCTGTAGTGCTATCTCCTTGAAGATAGTACAATGAGCCTAAAAGCTCTAACAATTCTGGTGTCACAAGTAATTCTAGTCCCGCTTTAATGTGGTACTCGGATGTGAATAGATCATTTGAACTTAGCGCTTTCTGAGCGGCGATGTAATGACGAAGATAAAGTCGTGTCTCTTCTGCACTAAACGTTCTGTTTGAGCTGTAGTAGCGGCCCGAGGATGGTGAATTTTCGACCAAGTCCTGTGTGCTTTGTGGAGCGCCGTCTAAGTACAATATGTCCGTTTGAGCGTTAGCTGGAGTACCCAAAAATGTGCGTTCCGTAAGCTCGTTATTAGGGATTGAAAAGCTTCGCGTGAACTCCTCTGACCTCGGGGGCATAAAGCACCCATAGGCCAAAAGGCTGAGGGTTAAGCCTAAAGCGATTTTGCTAATGTAAATTCCTTTGGTCACAGTTCGGAGTCAACTTTTTGGAGGAACCTTAAATGTAACTCAAACGTTTCGTTCCTGCAAAATGGTGAACGCCCTTTAAAAACCTAGACCTATACCAATGTAAAATCGGTCGAAATTTGATAGACCAAGAGGACTCTCAGCCCATGGGATAAGGCTCCTGTTGCATAGTTGAATGCCAGATCGAAGTGAAAAATTACGAGATACGTAGAGGTTTAATCCAGATGATAGATTAAATCGACCTAGGTTTAGTTGGGTTAAGTCGGTAAGCACTGATGAATTCCAAGATAGATTTGAGTTCACGTTAAACAGCCTAAATTCCTTCAGGAGTAACTCGGAGGAAACACCTGTCATTAAACTAAGTAGTGTCGACGAGGGAATGGTAGCATTCAAAGTCATGGGGACTGTATACATCAGTCCTACCTGATACCCGAAAGTTAAATCTCGTCTACCAAGAGCATATTGACTACCCGTCAAAGAGAAGCCAAATACTGTTCCACTAAAATTCTGACGGATGGTATCTAATCCTTGGTTGATGAGCCCCGAGTACTCAAGATTCGGCTGTATAGAAGCTGTGGCCGAAAGAGCTAAAATTGGCAGTGGTCTTTCTTGATTCTTCGCTTTGAGTGAATACATTTCAGAAAAAACCACGAGGCCATCACGATCTTTTACCAATACAAAGGTCACAATGTCATTTCCCTTACTCGGTAAAATTTCAGCTCTAAGAAGGAGGGATTTGTGATTTAAACCATCTGCTTGTCCTAGACTATAAGTATGTACAGATTTAGAGCAAGAAGCCTTTATGGCATTTGCAACGAGAATAAAATTTTCTCCTTTTGAATTTGTCCCAGGGCTAGCAGTAATTGCTTCAATCTGAATTGTTTGTATGCCATGGATTCTAGAATTCAGGTCTTGAATTAAGGATTGCTCAAATCGATTAACAAGTCCTAGCGAAATAGGACGAGGGCTTTGCCCAAAACTTAAAAAACTTATCAGGAAAGCTCCAGTGAACGCGGCAAATCTTCCGGTATGGCTCTTAAATATACTTCCGTACTTCATCCAAGATGACTTTGCGCGCTTTGCGAACTATGTCGCTAGCAATTCGATTTCCGCTACTAATTTCTGATTCAATCATGTCGCGTTCTCGAGGTGGTCGAGATTCTAATATGGCCTCTAGAGGTTTCTTCTCTAAGCCAAAACATGCATTAATCAAGATGTCGGTCTCAAAAATCGAAAGGGCATTGCGTAGCACATCCTTATCAATTTTGTGCAGATTGTAAAAGCCGATGAACCGCTGCTCAATAAGCTGGCCTCTATCTAGGTCCGCCGCCATGATGTCATCAATAAGTTTTTTCTGCTTAGATGCATCGTATTCATCAAGTGTTTCAATGAGGGCCTTGTTGCCATCAATATCAATATTCTCAAGTCCTACTAATTCTTGGGCCTTGCGTGCATACCGGACGCCGATTTCTTTAATCACGGAAAGCGGGAGTCGTTGAAGTTCCACTACTTTCATCAGGATTTCCGATTTGTCATTGTCTTCAATCAGCTCAAGGAGAGCCATGCGACGCTTTTGGTCCATTTGTGAAAACAGCACAGATGAAATTTCTGGACGATCCCCTCGAATCAATTGAACAATTTGGTAGTTGGATAATTGATTCAAAAAACCAAAGACATTTTGTTTTTCATCTTTAAAAGCCAACTTTTCATTTGACAACGCTCGCACTGTACTGTTGAACGTGAGCAGGAATTTATCCATACTATCAGGATCCAACTTGTCTTCCTCTGGAGTGTCTATCTGATTCAGCATAGTGAGGTAAGCGGAATATTCCATATATGGCTTGAGAAGGGCTACAAGGTCTGGATACGGTCGTGCAAGTGAAGCAAAGAAAATCAATCCTTCAACCTCTTGGTTTTCAATCATTGCATTCATGAAAGTGCCAACAGATTCAGGAGTTTCAATGAGTAGTTTTTTGAATTCCGACCTCTTAAGGTTTGGTGAACTTGTATCAAAAGCTTCAGATGCGATTTTCTTCAGCTTGTTATTAGACAAGGATTTTTCAAGTTCCTCCATGGTGCCATTTTCCTCAACTGCTGCTGCTGCGAGGCGAGCTCTTCTTCTCTTTCTGCGGATTAGAAGAGCAACTATGACGGCCAAGAGAAGGACTAGTCCGCCAATCCAAAACCATAAATAATCTGTGAAAACATTTGATTCTGAATTCTCGGTAGGAGCAGAAATTGAATCTTCCATCGGCTCGACGAGAACCTCCTCGACGATAGGATCCTCTTGCATGTATTCGCTTGTCGGTACGAGATTTTGAGCACCGGAATTTGCCTCATCTCCCTGTTCTCCAGTTTTAAATTCAGGAAAGTTTATATAGTCAATTTGGATAAAGTCAGTAGAGGGATTTAAACTCAAGTTGTTCGCAACCAATCTTTTAAAGAATGCTGTGTTTTCTTCAACCTTTGCTTTATTTAGGGTAATAAAGACCTGGGTGCGACTGTCGATGAGTTGGTCAATACTCTTTTCTCTGCTCACACGTTGAAGCACACCAGGCAAACCATCTATGTTCTCATTCCGCTTGACTTTTCGTCGAATGAAAACCTCCTCTAGCCGGACATCAACACTAAAGTCATTTTTATCTATGTATCGTGCTAACTCTTGGGATACGAGTAATTTCTCACCATTGAGATTTTTTATGTTGTAGATATACTCTTTTTCCTCCTCGTCTCCTTTTTGATTCGGCGCAGCAGAGCGTTGGCCCCCTTTAATGAGTTCTAGAAGGCTAGGTGACTCCGTATTCCTTTCAATAGTATCCAATGTTGCCCCTCCCTGTCCAAAGGCAAAGGGTGTCCATATGAGTAGGAGCAACAATGTAGGTAAGAGCTGACGTGGGCGCATTCTTTGTGTGGTGTAAGAATTAAAGGTTTGCGAACAAACCGAAACTCAAATGTAAAATTTTAAAATTCTTTTTGACTTGAAGAGTTTCTCGGTACCGAACGATATCACTTCCTGACACATTACCGAAAAAGGTGATTCCTGGCATGGGCTTGTAAAGAACGCCTATTTCATTCCAGTTGCCGAACTGGCTAGAAAAATTCATCCGGGTCATAACTTGGAGATTCTTGCCATGATTTTGATACAGACCCAGCGCCAGATTTGAGTTGTTGAAGAGGTGATTAGAGTAGTAGGAGTATTTAGCTGCACATCGAAGTGCTGGGATAGGCGTGTACGCCCAACTAAAGTGTATCTCCTGTGAAGGTTTGAATAGATTATTGGATGAATTCAGTTGTGCTGAAACCGCACCTATGCTGGTGTCACGCTCTATCGAAGCTCCGGGTAAAATGGAATCTAGGTTGTTGAGATTAATCCCTGAGAATTTCCAATCGAATTCAACGGTTCGATTCAACAAGTCTGAGAGTTGACTAAAAATAGGGATGCCAATTAAACTAGCTTCGACCTCATGGTGCTCGTTAATTACGTGTTTTTCTGTGTAGTCTATCAACACCAAGAAATTACTCGGAAGTAAGACTTTCGATACGAGCGACAAGGGATCGGATTGGAGTAAATCAAAGTTCGCCGTGTTACTCGCCAAGTAGATTTGATTTGCCCGTGCATAGGTTATGTACTCTGAGCCTGTATTTAATCCTGAGGTGTACCTGTTTGCAACGCAACCCGTATCAAGTGAAACGGCGTATATATTCGAATAATCGCGCATGCGTATTCCGAAGAGAATCGTTTTCGAATCCCCTTTCCATTCCATCCAACTTCCGAAGTCCTGATAGCCTACTATTCCGAGTCTTCCACCTGTTAAGTCCACCAAGGTGTCTGGATTCCAATCGAAGCCTTGGCCTAAAGAGTTTAGCAATCCATTCGTCAGTCCAGGATCTTTGATATAAAATTCGTCCGAACGCTGAACCTGCGTAAACAGACTGGTTTTTTTTGAAAGACGTACATAATTCCAATTCGTAATTGAATTTTTCAGGAAGGTGAAATTTCTGTCCGTTTTTGGTGAAATATTCCTTCCCAATAAAAAGTCAAGCCCGCTGTAGTTGTAGGCTTTCTGACCATCCATGAAAGACTTAAATGCATAATTGCCGGGATATGCATACCCACCTTGCGCCAAAAGTGTGTTGGGCAAAATGAAGCACAGAGCAATAATCATTATTTTCCTCATGGCAGCACAAGGTTTGCTTCAAGACGAATGTCCCCAGATGCAGGAAGACGAATTCGATCGTCAGGGTCACCCCCGATTTCCAGAATGTAAACGAGTCCTTTAGCTTTTTTAATTGCTGCTTTCCGGATGAAGAAGCTCGATGTACTTTCCACGTACGTAAGGCCATTGGAAAGGTTGGCCGAATAGGGCGACGGTTCGATTAGAATTAACGCTTGGTCGTCAATAACGCTATTGGTTGAGTCCAACAACTGAATTCTGAGCCTAATACCCAGAGTGGCTGGATTTCGGCTTGCAAAATCTAGACGTATAGTGTCTGTTAGAGCATAATGGATTACGGTGGTGTCCAAATTTAAACGTATCGTATCTGCAAATACAAAACCGCTCAATTTTCCTTGAATGGGAAGGATTACCTCAGGTCTGAGCGTGATATGGCTGTTGTCCGAAATTGCGTATTGGTCCCCATTACTCACCAACTTTATTTTCGGGACTAGGGCGAGTGAGTCCATCGGTATTGCACTCAATGAGCTCAGCTGGCTATTGCTAGAGTCAAACGTAAAAATCTCTTGATACGAACCATTGGAATTGAGTACTAGTGTTTTGGACAAACTGTCAGTTTGAAAGGTGCCATTTGGATAATTCTCACCAGCAAGCTGAAATTCAATCTCATAAGGGGAATCACTTTCAATACCTACACTCAGGATCGGGTCAAAAAACTCAGCTGTATCAATGAAAGGCACCGAAAGGCTCGAGGCTGTGCTTTGCCGTGCAGTTAGTGGCAAATTGAAGTTCAGATCCACCCGAGAATAGGTGGGCTTGGCAAAAGCATGAACGTCTGTGGTGGTTATCTGTCGAGTAGCTATGGATGTCGGAATCGACGAATTCAATGAATAGTACGTACTCTGGAATTCAAATGTATCGCGGTTACCGAAAATGGTTTTACCACCAACCGAATACTGACTTGATTGACCTGGAATCGCTGCCAAGTCAGCTAATACTTGACCATTATTACGGATCGTTCTTCTCAATGGTGTCCCAAGGTTGCTGGACAGATTGAAGAAAAAGCTCGTATTTGGTTTGAGTTGAATTTCTGAACGGGGTGCCATGATACTTAAACTATCCAAATAGTATAGTTCAACGGTTGAATGGTCCCATACTGCAGAATCGAGTGTGGCATCAAATTCAGTAAACTCTTGGTGTAGATCAATCCCTAATTTAAAAAGTGGAGTAGATGCATCTAATGGGCCGAGCGGGGTGTAACTAAAAGAACGCAGGGTAAGTTCTATGGGGAAATCACCCATAGCCGGAAGTTGAAGGACCGTATTTTGCGTGCTACCTGCTGGTAATGTAAAGACCGTACTAACAAAGGAATCTGTAGGTGTTACAATTTGAAATCGACACTCTAATGTTGCATTTTGGAAATTTTCTAAAGAGAGGTGCGCGTCCAAAGGGGTGTTGCTCGCATAGGATTGGCCCGTTTGTCCCAGTTTAATTTGTTTGGGCTTAAATACGGTTTGAGAAATGGTAGGCGGTGTGCTACCAGCGGCGATAGCTTGAGTAAATGCCAGGGATAGGCTCGAATTCTGTATCGCGTTAGCCATGGTATCAACGCTAACTAGATGATCTCTATTGACCGCCCCCCAAACTTCACCAATGGCATTAGCACTCACCTGAAATCTATTTGGCATAGAGCGATTAAAGACATTGAACGGAACCTTAATGCCCGAGGATGTGCTAAGGGGAATGGAAATTGCCTGAATGGTCTGGTACGCTATAGTGTCGAGCCCAAAATCACTAAGGCTTAAATCTTGGTTAAGTAATGGAACAGTAAGACGAACCTCTGGTCGGAAGTCCAAGCCCACGTCCACGTAGTCTTTTTGACACGAATTGAACAGGAATGAGCTCAAAAGAATCGCTAAAGTCACACTAGAAGCCGAGCGGATGATGTATAATTGTCCCATGAAAACTGCTAGGCGGCTGCGATATTTAAAGCGATTGTTGAACTCCATGGACGAGGCTGACTACAAAAATGCTAAAATTGATAGTCGCTTTAAATATACTCGGAGACTCGTTTATAATCCTAATTGGGTCGAATTCAGTCAACTCTTCATGTACGTGCTGAAGATAGAGCCTTTGATGCTCTTGACTACTCGGAAGATAGCTTGGGATGATTTTGGATATTTAATTCGGGATAAGCGAAAGCTTGAAATCATATTGGACTTTGGAATTCAATACATACAATTTCCAACTCAAAATGGGTACCAGTTGGTCACACACTACATTCCTGATTTGATGCGAACAAGAGGTTTCATTGTGGAATCAACGACAGAAAAAAAGGAGAATGAAAAGGAAGAAAGTAATTCGGATGACTAAGTGCTTAACATTTTTAGGGTTCCTGCTTATCAGTCTTCAAAGTAGAGGGCAGCATGTCGTAGAGTTTAATGGCAATGTTCAAGAGGGGGATATCCTTGCTGCACGAGTGGAGGACAAGCTTTATGTGCGTGACACCCTGAATAGTTCCAATTCCGAGTTGTCAAATGGCCTCTACACTCTTGTGCGGGATACTATAAGTCTGTTTGATTTCGTGGTGTTCAACCAAAACGTTGTAATTGATTTCAGCGGAGATCTGCCGACGTACAAGGATTCTTTGAACGCTCAATTTTATAGATTCATTCACAATCATTTAGAGCAAGGTCAGGATCTCGGGGAAGACTGGAAAAGTAGATATCCTGAAGCCGTTGAATTATTGCGGGTTGTGTTTCCGCAAATTTTCACGTTTGACGGAAAAACGCATAAGCAAGTCGCAACACAATACTGGGATTTGACCGATGGGCATTATCAGTTCCTAAAGAACTCTCCGTTTGTTCGTCAGTATCTCAACAATTTCTATGATCGAATGATTTCTCAACATTATGATTCCATATTTACCTGTGTGGAAACTCAAATGCGCTTTGTGAGAGATAGTGATGTCCGACCGTTCTATTTTTCCGTTCTGACCAATAAGTTTGAAACTTCTAAAATTGTCGGACATGAAAATGTCTTTGCCAGCATGGTAAAAGGTTTTCCCAAGTCTGATTTTGGTTGGGTAGAAGATACCGTCTACCTAAAGTTGCAGGAAAAAGCCGATAAGATTCGCTTAAACCCAGTCGGAGGCAGGGCAAAGAGTTTCCCAATTAAGAATTTCAAATCAGGGAGCCTTTCAAGCTTGAATCAGATTTTTGGGATATACAAGCTGGTAGTGTTCTTTGACTCTGATTGTGGTCATTGTAAAGAGGCCATGCCATTCTACATGGAGGTGATAAATGAATTCAAAAACAATGGGTTGACCCCTGTTTTAATAACTGTTGAGACTACCAATGAGTTTCTGCGTGAGTTTATCTCTTCCCGTGACTACAATCCATCCTATTTCTATTATCATCATGATGTCACACAAGATGATTTTAGATTGAAGTATGACATTCCTTCGACGCCGCAGGTGTACATTCTCGATAGCTCTAATACAATATTGGCCAAGAATATTCCCGCGAAGGAACTCAAAGACTATTTCACCTATTTGGTGAACCAGTAGAGGTGTGTCCTGTTTTGTAAAATAAATACTAGGGGATGTCAGACGTCGAGATTTTTAATGAAGCGCCCAAACACGGGTATACAGAGGCTGCCGCGAAGATGGACGCAGAAGCATTTAAAAATGTGGTCGAAGGCCGTCGGGCCGTGCGGATTTACGATGCCACGCCGATTCCTGAGGAGGTCATGCGCGAATGCTTGCGCCTAGCCTTGCTCGCCCCGAATTCCTCCAACCTGCAGACCTGGGAGTTTTTCTGGGTTCGTTCCGCTGAGAAAAAGGCGAAACTGGTTAAATACTGTTTGAGCCAACCGGCTGCGAAAACCGCGCAGGAGCTGGTGGTGGCTGTCGCGCGTCCGGACCGTTGGCGCGAAACGAATGCCTTGATGTTGGCCAAATTTGACGACGCCCGCAAGGAGCGCCTCAAGGGTCCCTACCAATACTACAGCAAGATTATTCCCTTGGCCTACAACATGGGGCCGTTTGGAATTTTTGGACCGTTTAAGCAGTTGTATGTGTGGTTCAAAGGCTTGTCAGGTCCCATTCCTCGTGGACCGTTCAGTTTGCGTGGCATGTCTACCTGGGCGCACAAGTCTACCGCTTTGGCCTGTGAAAACTTTATGTTGGCCATGACGGCGAATGGTTTTGACACCTGTCCCATGGAAGGCATGGACGGTAAGCGTGTGAAGCAACTGCTTGGACTTCCCAGCGGTGCCGAAATCTGCATGGTGATTTCTTGCGGAAAGCGCGCTCCCGAAGGGGTGTACGGGCCGCGGGTGCGGTTTAAGCAGGAGCTGTTCGTAAAAGAGGTTTAAAGGCTAGGAAGCTAGAGGGCTAGGAGGCTAGAGAGCTAGAATGCCAAACTCTTTCACGCTTCAACCCTTCAACCCTTTCACCCTTGTGCCCTTTAACCCTTAGACCGCAGTAGGTCCCGAATCTCCTCCAACAACTTCGTGTTCGGATCCGCTTCGGCGGCGGGCTTTTTTTCTTCTTCGCGCAAGTGCAAGGCATTCAGGCCTTTGACGAGGAAGAAAACGGCGAGGGCAACCAATACAAATTGGATGATGGCGTTGATGACGGCGCCGATGCCGAAACTGAGTTCGCCGACCTGAAGGATCCAGGCTTCGCCGGGGAGGGTGCCACTTAGGGCCCGAATGGGGGGCATGAGGAGGCCGTTGACTATGGCGTCTACGATGGACTGGAAGGATGCACCGATGACGACGCCGATGGCGAGGTCGAGGGCGTTGCGCTTGAGGGCGAAGGATTTGAATTCGGATAGAAAAGACATGACTTTAAAGATACGTAGGAGGAGGTTGTACATTCGGGTGGTATGAATGCGATGCAGGAAATTCGGCAAGGGGAGAGCCAAACGAGGGAATTTAAATTCCGGGTGGATAGCCAGCGGAAGATTGCGAAAACGCTGGTGGCCTTTGCGAATACGGACGGCGGCACCATCTACATCGGCGTCAAGGACAACGGTGTCGTGGCGGGCGTTCGGGGCGAGGAAGAGTTGTACATGATCGAAGGCGCTGCGGATCTGCATACGCGTCCTCCCGTACCCTTCACCGCGGAGGCGCTCGATGTGGACGGCAAGGTGGTGCTAGCGATTCATGTCCCGAAATCAAGCACCCCGCCCCACGAAGCCCACGAAGAAGACGCGGACGGTCCGCGCGAGTGGACGGCCTATTTCCGGCGAGGCGCAGCGAATTTCCGCGCCAACGGGGTGCTCATGGAATACTGGCGCACTGTCGAGGTGGCCAAAAGCCTCGGCGAATCAGACCAGGCGGTACTCGCAGTTTTGCGGGATGCTGTTGATTCCTGCTCCGTGTCTCAAATCATCAAGAAGTCTGGATTGTCGTCAAGAACGGTGGAGCAAGCGCTTGCCACTTTGATTGCCTGGGACGCGGTGGACTTTGAGGCAGGGGAGAGGGGGGTGCGATTCGTACTCAAGCTAGAGAGCACGCGCTGCGCGCTGTAGCCTTTTTGCTTAAACGCTTAATCTCTTTTACCCCTGAACCCTTTGATCGACCTTCGCCGCGCGCCGGAACTTTCAGTTGTTTTGCCAGCTTCCTAGCTTCCTAGCTTCCTAGCTTCCTAGCTTCCTAGCTTCCTAGCTTCCTAGCTTCCTAGCTCCCAAGCTCTCTAGCCCTCTAGCCAAAATGTACCCGCTTTGTACCCAAAGAGTACAAATCTTGTACTTAATTTGGTTCAAACGAAACGCCTAGGGGTATCAACCCAGGCCTCACACCAACCAGAAAGCCGGCACCTGCCGGCTTTTTCATGAAAAAATATTCGGATTTACAGCGATGCGCTTGAGGCCTGGGAAGCGGTCCAACGTATTTCGGAAACGAATGTCTGAACGGCCGTAGCGAATTTCGGCGATGGCGTAAAGGCATTCCTGGTAGTCGCGGTAGGAGGCGTACCAGTTTTCGGGCTGAATGAGGTTCTCCATTTCGTGAAATCCACTGTGGTCACCCGTTTGGGCAAAGGAAATCATAAGCGCCAAACGTGTTAAATCGAGGTCTAACGCCGCGGTCCAGTGGATGCGTTCGGAATCGAAAGCGCGGTAAAATTTAGCTATCCGGATCACCGCTTCGCCATGGCCTAGAAGTGCCATCATTGGGAAGAGTTCCATCCCCAACAAGTGGTGCATGAAGGGTGGCACCACTTCGTAGGCTACTTCAATTTGGCCTTCAAGTTCTTCGGGAACTTGGCTTCCCAGAATCCAATGTCTGTAGTACATGGATGCGAAATAGCGAGAATTCAAGACGGGATACCGCGAACCATCGTAGCCCAAATCGATGATGTACTCCAGATGGGGCAAAGCCGCTTCGTAATTGCCCATAAAAAGGGCGCGCATACTGTGCATGCCGGATGGATAAATGTCCGGCCCGGTAGATTCCAAAAGAGCGGTCATGACGTACATGAAATAGCCTGATTGGAGGCTGCTGTAGTCCGTGAAAAAGTGAACGGCCCAGTTGACAATTTCGGGGTGGGAGACGAAGGCTTGGGCCTCCTCGTGGCTTGTGACGCGGGTGCGAAGTACAGGGCCCAAGGTGTTGGTGTAGAACATCTTGACGCCGTTGGCTTCTTCGTTCCGAACCCAAGCATTGCATTTTAGCCAAGGAATCCAATTGTGAAAAGGTTGCTCCCGAATAATATCGCGCAATACGTGGAGCAAAACGCTTTGCGCAAAACGATCTTCTTCTATTGCCGCAGTGACCAATTCTTCACGTTCCGCTTGGGTCCATTCCGTTTTCAAAATGATGTTCGTCCACAAATTGTAGAAGCGGTGACGTTCAAGGTTTTGATGGAAGGCTTGGTAGCTCTCGTACCCTAAGTACTTCGCATAAATATTTAAAACACTTACACGCGGTTCGCCTCCAGCGGCCAGCCCAAAAAAGCGGCGTATCGTATTGTAGCTGACAAGTTCCCCCGTTTCTGCATAAATGGCACCTTCCAAGTCCACAGCGTCTGCCTTGGTCAAGATGGGGCGGCCAAACTTTTGGACAATAGCGCGTTTAAAGGGACCGAAGGGCATAAAGAGGTCGCGTTTGAATGGGTTTTGGTACAGACAATGTACCTCAAAAAATCGCTTCATCTTTGCGGCCTGCATGGAAATTCCCTTCGAATCCCTTTTTTCTTCCGCCTCAGGGCCTGGTTGGGCCGCCAGCGCGGAGTTAGCCAGCTTGCTTTTGTTTGCGCGTGCGAATACCCTTTGGCGCTCAGTGGGAATGACGCATGCCCCATTGGCAATGTTGTTGATTCGTTCAGCGGTGGCGCTTAGCCTACTAGTGCTCGTTACCCTGCTGATGGGCGGCAGTTTGCCGGGGTGGGGTGCCTGGACCTTTTCGCAAAGCATGACCGTCTTTCTGGGCATGTTTGGCGGATTTGGCTTGTTGCTTTTAGCCATGAGTCTCAGCGTCTTGCCTTCGCGCTTGGTGTTCTTTGGCGGCACGGTACACTTGTTTTTTGGAGGGGCAATGGGCTATTTCATCTTGAATGAATCCTTGAATTCTACCCGTTTGGTGGTCATGGCCATCCTAGCGGTGTCGCAGGGCTATTTGCTGTTTTCGGACCGAAAAACCTGGTGGAACCTCCCCAAGGCCCAACGTTGGATTCCCTTCGTGGTTGGCGTGGTATGGGGCACCTACTATCCGCTGATTGGTTTGGTACAGCCCGAACATGGTGTCTGGAACACCCTCATTCTGACCGAATACGGTGTCGTCCTCACGATCGGACTCGCATTTTTAGCCCACTTGAAGAGCCAAATTCACGGGCTACGTGTCGCCCTGCACTACCGTCAAATGGGCGAACAAGCCTTCCTTAGTATTCTTGGGCAAGGTCTTTCTGCGCTGTGCATCAGTTGGGGCGGGGTAGTGCTGCATAGCATTTTGACCAATTTTAATTCGCTCATCAACGTAACTGCATTTCGTTTGCGCTTTGGCGAAAAATTGGATTGGCGCTACATGGGATTTTTCGTCGCATACGGGCTTCTCATGGTGCTATTGGTGTACGCCGGATAATATTCGGGCCGTTTTGCATTCAAAATCTCAAATCATTTTGGTAGATTAGTTACCCCTAATACACCGAATGAGATGACCCTCGATTCTGCTGTTCAGCGCATGGCAGAGGAATTGAAAGGCATCCAGATTTTTGAGAAACTCCCGATGCAAGCGCTCCAGCAACTAGCGGTTGCCGTGCATTTGGACTTTTTTGAGGCCTTGGATGCGCTTGAAGTTCCCCAGGATGCCCTGAAATGCTACTACCTCGTGACCCGCGGCGAATTCCTCGTCCGCAAGGGCAGCTCTGTCGAATCCCACTACAAAGCGCCCGCCATCATCGGCTGGCACGAGTCCATGGCAGGCACCCAGGCCCCCTGCGAAGTCCTCTTTACCGCCGAATCTGTGCTTATGGAAATGCCCGTGGCGGAAACGCGCTACCTCCTCGCTAAATACCCCTATATCGAAGACATGATGAGGGGGAAGGAGGGTTTTGTGATTGAGGTTTAGGTAGTTAACCAGGTAAGCGTTGCCTGGTGTAAAGCGCGCAATCGCCCTTCCAGATTGGATTTTTCCGCCCATTTTAGCGTGAAATGGAAGCAACACTCGTCCCCAAACGTTTGCTCTGCTATCTGCACCTCGCATTGGCGCAAATGCAATTCTGCCGTCCCAATCAAATCGTAGGGCACCGTCAAAGTGCCTGAAATCATAGGATGTACTTCTTTTTGGCCCGCAACCTCTAGCGCCATCTCTGCTGCGCTTCGGTAGGCTGCAATTAAACCCGGCACGCCCAACTTGGTGCCACCGAAGTAGCGAACTACGACCACTGCACTTTGCTCTACCTGTATGCTCTGCAAGGCATGTAGGATGGGGGTTCCGGCCGAATGTGCAGGTTCTCCCGCATCGTTGGCGCGCTCTTCGAGCGGGTGTCCCATTCGGCTTGCCCAACAGAAATGCCGCGCGGTCGGATGGAGTTTTTTGAGTTCGGCAAGTTTTTGGTCGAGTTCATCCATGCCTGTGCAAGGGAAGGCATAGGCATAGAACTTGGACGCCCGATCCTTGAAAAGCGCATCGCCGTCTTGAGCGACTTGGAGGTAGGGGGTGGGGTCCATGGGGTAAAGGTACGTTTGGCTAGGGAGCTCAGGCTAGGGGGCTGGAGAGCTCAGGCTTTCGCCTTCGGGCTAGCTAGAAAACGAAATGAGCGCGAATCGCGGGCCTCCCAGCCCCCTAACCCCCTAGCTTCCTAGCCCTTTGTTTACCTTCGCCCTATGAAATGGACGCTGCTGGTTCCCACGTTTAACGAAGAGGCTGTGCTCGAGCGCTGCTTGGCTTCGGCGGTGGATTTGGCAGATGAAATTTTGGTGGTGGATTCTTTCAGCACGGATGGGACGCTAGCTATTGCGGAGAAATTCGGAGCGAGAATCCTGCAGCGGGAGTATGAAAATTCGGCCTCGCAAAAGAATTGGGCCATTCCTCAGGGGAGTCACGAGTGGATCTTGCTTCTGGATGCGGATGAATGGCTATCGCCAGCACTTCAAAAAGAGTTGCATCAATTAAAAACGGCTAAGGAGCCTACGGAAGTCGGTTTCTGGATGTACCGGGCCAATCACTTTCTTGGCAGGCGTGTGCGCTACAGCGGATGGCAGGGCGATAAGGTGATTCGGCTCTTCAAACGAGACACTTGTCGCTACCAAGAAAAGCACGTGCACGCTGAAATTGAGGCCCGTGGCGCCGTTGGTAAACTTCGAGGTAAGCTGAACCACGATACGTTCAAGGGCATCCCTGCCTGGGAGAAAAAGTTGCGTCGCTATGCCGCTTGGCAGTCACGCGACTACGATCGTCGTACGGGGGCTATCACCTTCTACCACTGGTGGTTGAAGCCGGGATTTCGGTTCTTCAAGCACTTCATTTTGCGGGGCGGAATTTTAGACGGCTATGTCGGCTACAAGGTTAGCGCCTATGCGGCCTGGGCGGTCCGACTCCGGTATGAGGCCCTGCGGGATCTGCGTGCAGGCAAGCCCTGGGAGGCTTGAGAATAGAAGTTGCATCGAAGGGTATTCATCTACACTGTACTTTTCGGAATTCAAAATCACCCTATGAAGAACTATTCTATCCTTTTGGCTGCTGCGCTTGGTGCGGCGGTGGCCTGTTCTGCCCCGACGGAAGAAAACGCGGAGGTGCCCGCGGAGTTGGGCTATCAAGTGTATACCATTCGGGAAAATCTAAGCGATTCTACCGCCATCTATGCGGCTTTGGCCCAAACGGGCGAGATGGGCTTGACCTTGGCCGAAAGCTTTGGCTGGAATCCCACGGACAACAAGTTTTTGGGCATTTCGGGCGCGAGCTGGAAAAGCATGCTTCACGACCATGGCCAAACGTCCATCAGCGGGCACTACATGCCTTTTGAACTCCTCGGCAACGAAGTCAAGGCCATTGACACCACGGTCATTCCCGGGATGTTAGACGCTGCCGCTGCGATGGGCCAGCACTGGGTGATTGTGCCCTGGATGATGCCTCAATGGCGCAACGAAGCAGGCGCCGCCGAAGTGGCCAGCTTCGTCAATGCCCTTGGACGCCAGGCCAATGCACGCGGCATGCGCGCGGGCTACCACAACCACGACTTCGAATTCTTAACTCCCATGGCCGACGGCAGCACGATGTACGATTACCTCTTGGCACATTGCCCACGCGAGTTGGTCGACTTTGAAATGGACCTCTACTGGGTCGCCAAAGCGGGCCAGGACCCCTTGACCTGGTTTGCGCAGCACCCCGGTCGCTTTGTCCTTTGGCACGTAAAGGACATGGATCCCATCGATTCTGCCCTCCAAGTGCCTGTGGGCCAGGGTCAAATCGATTGGCTTCGCATTTTCGCCGCCCGCGAGCAAGCCGGCATGCAGCACTACTTCTTGGAGCAGGACGAATGCCAAGCCGGCCAAACGGCCATGGAATGCCTCAAGGCCTCCAGCGACTACGGCAAAGCCGCTTTGCAGCCCGCTGTGGCCGTCAAGCCCGAGTAACCGGTTAAACGCTTAAAAGCTTCTCAGAGCCCCGCGGCACCCGCCGGCGGGGCTTTTTTAATGCTGCCCGACATACTTGGTCCCTGCCAAGATGGGAATGGGGAGGATGTTCTCCAGAGGCACCTTGGGGCAGGAATAGCGCCCCGAATACGCACAGTACGGATTGTAAGCCTTGTTGAAATCTAAAATCCACTCGCCCCGCGTCACTTCTACATAACGTCCACCGCCATAGGTATCGGTGCCATTGGTTGCATCCCCGAATGGGACGAAGAGGTAGTTCACGTATTCCTCCTTGTCAAGCAGAGCTTGAGATTGGTAGGCGGTTAGCGAATAGGTCTGGCCGTCTGCATGGGTGAAGTACAGCGTCGCATACTTGCGGTAGATGGGCTTGCGTGCAGTCGTGGTGGGCATTTCAAACCAGGCCGAATCTGCACAGCGCTCCCATTTCACGGCTTGATAGGCGCCGAGGTTAATGGGGTAGAAGGGGAGCTTCGTGAAATTTACGCGTGCCGCCGAGTCCATGGGACTCGAACCCTCTGTGGCCATTTCATGGTTTTGTTCCTTTTGCCACGCGCGCACCTCTTTTTTAATGGCTCGCCGTGAGGGGAGTTCTTGGGCGGTTGCGGTGAGACAGCCCGTAAAGAGTAGGCCAAGGAGAAGGATTCGGGTCATGATTTCAAATTGAGATGGCTTACCATCTCAGCCGGGCTGAGAATGGTGAGAGGGGCTTTTTTAAAGTCTTTCAAGTCGCGAGTTACAAAATAATCACAGCTTCCTTGAAGGGCGATGGCGCATTGATGTGCGTCTTCTAAATCATTGAAATGTAAACTCATACTCCTTTGAAGTGTTGAGGCATCAGAGGGCAGAATGTGGAACATGTCGAGTATGTATTGGGTGATTTCCATAGATTTCTCGTGGCCATGGGTTTTACGCATGAAATAGTACGCATGTATAACCGTGAGTGAGGAAATGTAAAGACCTGCACCATGATTTCGCAGGCCTTGAATACAGGAAGCCGACGCTTTGTGGAATTCAGGTCTGGCTAGTATGAGGTCCAAGAGGACGTTAGTGTCGATGAAAACCTTCATTGGTAACGACGCATAACAGCATCACGGTATTCCTCGCGTGGATTGTCCGTGTGAGGTGCTGGAGACAAAATGATTCGCTTTAGATCCTCGTCGAGTTCCAATTCCTGGGGAACATAGAGACTCTCAAAAAAGGCTTCTGCAAGCTTTGAAACGCTTGTCCCATGCGTATCCGCATACCGCTTCACATTCTCGATGACGTCTTCCGAGAGTTTTAGGGTGAGTTTTTTGTCCATGCATTAAATGTACGTATAAAAAATAAAATAGGTACGTATAAACGTTTAAAGCACAAAAAACCGCCTCGGGCGACGAGGCGGTTTCGGCCCGATAGGCCTTAAAATAAAGGTGTTAAACGCTTAGAGCTGCTTAATCTTTATGTTCCGGTACCAAACCTTGTTGCCGTGGTCCTGCAGGCACAACTTGCCGCTGTGGTAGGTGCCAAAGTCAGGCATGGACACAAACTTGGAGGCCTCCACCATGGCGTCCCACTCGTCGTTCCACATGGTCGTTTCGACCACGATCACGTCGTTGAGTTTGAAGGTGAGGTCGCCGTTGTTGGCGATGATTTCGGCGTGGTTCCATTCGCCGGCAGGGTGTGCCACCTCTTCGTAGCAGGAAATCAAGTCGTAGAGGTCGCCCGCCCGGTGTTTGGGATAGGCGGCGTCGGCGTGGCCGGGCTTCTCTTCGCTGCCGTTGTCGAGCACTTGCATTTCAGGGCCGGTCAGCCAAGGGTACTGGTACTGAGGATCTTCCTTCACGTAGAACATGATACCGCTGTTTCCGCCTTCCGAAATTTTCCACTCCAAACTGAGGTGGAAGTTGCTGTATTCGGCATCGCTGATGAGGTCGTGACCGTCTTCGCGATCGGGGTCAAAGGTGATGGCGTCGTTGCCCACTTTCCAGCCGGACTCTTCTAGGGCCGAACCGCCATAGATATGCCAGCCGCTCAAGCTGGTGCCGTCAAAGAGCAGTTCCCAACCGTCCAAAACTTCGTCGTCGGTCAAGAAATTTTGGGGCACGACGGTGGTTGATGCATCGTCAGAGCTGGCTTCTTCAGAGCCGGGGTTGCTGCAGGCCACTAGGGCCAACAGGCCGAGGGAGAGGGGGAGGGATTTCATGGGGTGGAAGGGTTAAAGGGTAGAAGGGTTAAAGGGTTTAAGAGTATAAGGGTTTAAGGGTTTAGTCTAGGCCGAGCATGCGGCGGTTGGCGGCGTGGTCGACGCCGGAGGCGGCGAAGTCATCGAAGGCGCGGGTGGCGACGGGGATGGTATACGCGGAGATGCGTTCGGCCCCTTCTTGTGCGCCTGTGGCGGAATCTTTCAAGCAGCATTCCCATTCCAGGACGGCCCAGCCTTCGTAATCGTACTGCGCCAATTTGCTGAAGATGCCTTGGAAGTCGATTTGGCCATCTCCAACGGACCGAAAGCGCCCCGGACGCTCCACCCAGCCCGAATACGATCCATACACCCCCGCCTTGCCACTCGGCAAGAACTCCGCATCCTTCACATGGAACATCTTTATGCGCGCATGGTAGTGGTCGATAAACGCCAGATAATCCATGCCTTGCAGCACCATGTGCGAGGGGTCGTACAAAATATTCGCGCGGGGATGGTGGTCCACCGCATCCAAAAAGCGTTCAAAGGTCACGCCGTCGTGCAGGTCTTCGCCGGGATGCAATTCGAAGCAGAGGTCTACGCCCACAGCATCGAAGGCGTCCAAAATCGGCTTCCACCGCTTGCCCAACTCTTCAAAGGCTGCCTCCACCAATCCTGCGGGACGCTGGGGCCAGGGGTAGGCGTAGGGCCAAGCCAAGGCTCCGCTGAATGTGGCATGCGCTTTAAGGCCCAAATTCGCCGAAGCCTGCGCCGCCCAAAGCAATTGCTGCTTGGCCCAGGCTTGGCGTTTGGCGTCGTCGCCGCGCACTTCGGGCGCGGCAAAGGCGTCAAACTGTTCGCTGTACGCCGGGTGCACCGCAATGAGCTGTCCTTGGAGGTGGGTGGAGAGTTCGGAGATCTCGACGCCTGCCTCGCGGGCCTCCGCCTGCCAAGCCTTGGCGGCCGCCGGGTCGGTGGCGATTTTTTCGAGGTCCACCAATCGGGCATCCCAGGTGGGCACCTGGACCGCTTCGTAGCCTAGGCTGGCCGCCCACGCACAAATGCTCTTCCAGGAATTATAAGGGGCGACATCGTCCGCAAACTGGGCGAGGAAGATGGCAGGTCCTTGTACTGTTTTCATGTTTGAGGTGGGCTAGCTGGTAAGTTGGTTTGTTCGTCTGTTTTTGGGTGCAGGAGGGGCGCGCAGTGAAGTTCGAAAAAATAGGACGGACAGAAAAGAGATTAAACGTTTAAACCATTTTCCAATTAGCCCCCTAGCTCCCTAACGCGCCGCAGGCGCTCCCTAGCTCAAAGGCACGAACGTGCCTTTGCTACGCAAGATCGCGTCAATAAACTCCATGCCGCGCACCCCGTCGTGAATTCCAGGGAAGTCGCAATCGGCATCCGCGGGGCGCTCCCCACGGTCCGCGGCAATTTGCCAGGCGAAGTTGCGGTAGAGGTTGGCGAAGGCTTCGAGGTAGCCTTCGGGGTGGCCGGGTGGCACGCGGGTGTGTTTTTGGCTGACGGGTAAGGTACCGGGGCCGCCGGCGCGGAGCTTTCGGACCGCATCCTCGAGGGGTTTCAGGAGGAGGCTGTTGTTGTCGGCCTGCTGCCAGTCGAGGCCGCCTTTTTCGCCAAAGACACGGATGCGAAGGTTGTTTTCTTCGCCGGCGGCCACTTGGGTGGCCATTAACACGCCAGAGGCGCCAGAAGCGGTGCGGAAGAGGACGGCTCCGTCATCGTCAAGAGCGCGGCCGGTGACGACGGCGCGGAGGTCGGCGCAGACTTCGGTGATGGTTTCGCCGGAGACGTATTCGGCCAATTGGAAGGCGTGCGTGCCGATGTCGCCCATGGCACCGACGCGGCCCGAACGCGTGGGGTCCGTGCGCCAAGCGGCTTGTTTTTGGCCCTCGCCTTCGAGGAAGGTAGACAGCCAGCCTTGGGGGTATTCGACGTAGATTTTTCGGACCGTTCCCAGCTCACCTGAAGCCACGCGAGCGCGCGCCTCTTTCACCATGGGGTAGCCGGAATAGGTGTGGGTCAAGCAAAAGTGAATGCCCTTCTGCGCAGCGCGCTGAACGGCATCTTTGAGCGCGTAGGCTTCCTCCAAGGACACACAGAGGGGTTTGTCGAGGATAACGTGAAAGCCGGCGTCCAGGGCGGCAATGGCGGGCGCAGCATGCACGTGATTAGGTGTCACGATGACAACTGCAAGGATGCGTTCGTCAGCGGGGAGTTGGGCTTCTGCTTCGAGCATGGCGGCCCAAGTAGGGTAGGGGCGTGCGACGCCCAGCTCGGCGGCCGTCTCTTGGCATTTGGCAAAATCGCTCGAAAAGGCCCCTGCCGTCAGGGTGTAGAGGCCGTCGATGCGTGCGGCGATGCGGTGAACATTTCCGATGAAGGAGCCTGGTCCTCCGCCAATCATTCCGTATTTAAGTGCTTTCACGAATAGTTGTCCTTAGTAAGTGTCAAAGTAACAATTTGTTCCCTACATTCGGGCTACTACAAGATCTAAAAATCCTATACACCTCAACATGGATCGCAGAAGTTTATTCGTCGCCAGCTGCTTTGCGTTGGTGGTTACCTCGCTGAGTTTTGGCATTCGGGCCGGTATTTTAAATGATTTGCAAGGCCATTTTGCCCTGACGGACAGCCAGATAAGTACGATTGCGGCGACGGCCTTCTGGGGCTTTCCCATCTCCATGGTGATCGGCGGCATGCTGGTCGACCGTTTGGGCATGAAACCCATGATGTACCTGGCGTTCTTGATGCATTTGGGCGGTATCCTGCTGACCATCTTCGCCAATGGCTACATGAGCCTCTTCCTGTCCACCCTAATGATTGGACTGGGCAACGGCATGGTAGAGGCGGTGTGCAATCCGCTGGTGGCGTCCATTTATCCCGAAAACAAAACGACCAAGCTCAACCACTTCCACCTCTGGTTCCCCGGCGGCATTGTGTTGGGCACGCTCATCAGCTTTGTCTTCACCAATCTCGGTTTGGACTGGCAGGCCCAAATGGGCACCATGCTGCTACCGCTTGCCATCTACGGCTACTTGTTCAGCAAGACCGAATTCCCCGTGACCGAACGCGTCAAATCCGGCGTTTCCGAGGCGGACATGTACAAAAACCTTTTCCAGCCCCTCTTCCTCTTCATGATGATCTGCATGCTGGGTACCGCCATTACCGAACTCTTCACCGGTCAGTACATCGATGTTTTGCTGCACTCGGTGTCTGAAAACGCCATCCTGATCCTGTTTATCTCTTCGGGCGTCATGACGTTGGGCCGTGGCCTTGCCGAAGGCGTGGTTAAGACCTTGAAGCCTACGGGCATGCTATTGGGTTCGGCGGTCGTTTCTACGCTGGGTCTGTACTTGCTCGCCACCCAAGACGGCGGAATGCTCTTCGTGAGCGCTGCGGTCTTTGGCTTGGGCGTGACCTTCTTCTGGCCCACCATGATTGGCTTTGTCGCGGAGAACTTGCCCAACACGGGTGCTGTAGGCCTTTCGGTCATGGGCGCCGCGGGCATGTTTGCCGTATCGCTCTATATGCAAGCCATGGGCGGCTACTACGAAGGCCTCGTGGGCGACATGAACGATGTGGAAGCGGGCCGAACGGTTCTCCGCACCACGCTCTTCATGCCCATCGTTCTGAGCGCCGCTTTTGCAGGCCTCTACGTCTACATGCGCAAGCGCAACGCGGCATAAACGCATGGATCGCCGGAATGCCCTCAAAACCCTTGCTGGAGCCAGCGCCACTTTGGCGGCGGCGCCCTTGTTGGGTTCCGCCCTTGCGGGAGAGGTGCAAACGGCAGCCTTAGCCTGGAATACCCAACGCCCCGCGAACTTGAGCTACAAAACGAGCTTCGCGCGTTGGTGTTTGGACGGCTGGGAACTGGAAAAGCTTTGCGGAGCGGCGGTCGAACTGGGCCTTGATGCCATCGACTTGGTCGGTCCCGAAGACTGGCACATCCTTAAGAAACACGGCCTGGATTCCTCCATGTGCAATGGAGCGGAGCTGAACCTCGTGGACGGCTTTATCCATCCAGAGCACCATTCGGCCCTTCATTCGCGCTACCGCGAGATGATTCCTCGGGTCGCTAAAGCCGGGTACAAACGCTTGATATGCTTTGCCGGCAACCGCCGCGGCATGTCAGAAGAGCAGGGGATGGCCAACGCAATAGAAGGCCTGCGCCCCATGGTGGAACTGGCGGAAGAGCACGGCATTGAGCTCTGCTTGGAAGTCTTTAACAGCAAGGTCAACCATCCGGACTACATGGCGGATAATTCGGCCTGGTCCTTCCAATTGGCGGAAAGTTTGGCCTCGCCCAGCTTTGGCATCCTGTACGATATCTACCACATGCAGATTATGGAGGGCGATATCATCGCGACCATCAAGAAGCATTGGCCCTACATCAAGCATTACCACGTGGCGGGCGTTCCGGGCCGAATGGAACCCGATCACTTCCAAGAAGTGAACTACCCCGCCATCATGACCACCATCCAGACCACCGGCTTCAAAGGCTATGTAGCCCTGGAATACCTCATAGAAGGCGACCCCATGCCCTCGCTGCGTTCGAGCATGTCCGCCCTGTATCCCAACATGGACGCCAAAGTCCTGAAACAACCCTTGATTAATCACTAAGACCCCCTATGGCAAACGCGAATGAATACGATGCTATCGTTGTAGGCTCCGGAATTTCTGGAGGCTGGGCCGCCAAAGAGCTGACCGAAAAGGGCCTCAAGGTCCTGATGCTCGAGCGTGGCCGCGACGTCAAGCACGTAACGGACTACCCCACCACGAACATGGATCCCTGGGAATTTCCCCACCGTGGTCGTGCCACGAACCAGCAAAAGGAAGACAATCCGGTCCTGCGCCGCGACTACCCCTTGAACGAAATCAACCCGCACTTCTGGGTCCAAGACAAGGAATGCCCCTATACCGAAGTCAAGCGCTTTGACTGGTACCGCGGTTACCACGTGGGCGGCCGCTCCCTCATGTGGGGCCGTCAGACTTACCGCTGGAGCGCCATGGACTTTGAGGCCAACGCCAAAGAGGGCATTGCCACTCCTTGGCCCATCGGCTACAACGACATTGCCCCCTGGTACTCCTACGCGGAGAAGTGGGCCGGAATTCAAGGCTCCTACGAAGGCCTGCCTCAACTGCCTGATTCCGAGTTCCTTCCTGCCATGGAGTTAAACATTGTGGAGAAGGATGTGGCCGATCGATTGCGCAAGCATTACAACGAAGCGCGCCGTTTGATTATCGGCCGTTCGGCCAACATTACGGTCCCCCATACGGGCCGTGTAAATTGCCAGTACCGCGACAAGTGCTGGCTGGGCTGCCCCTTCGGCGGCTACTTCAGCACGCAATCGTCCACCTTGCCACCGGCCATGGCCACGGGCAACTTAACCTTGCGTCCATTTAGTATCGTAACGCGTATTCTCTACGACAAGGACACGAAGAAGGCGACGGGCGTTGAGGTGCTCGACGCTGAAACCAATCAGACCTACGAATACAAGGCGAAAATTGTCTTCTTGAATGCCTCCGCCCTGAATTCCACCTGGGTGCTCTTCAACTCGGCCACCGACGTGTGGGAGGGGGGATTGGGCTCCTCATCGGGTCAGTTGGGCCACAACTTGATGGACCACCATTTCCGCGTTGGCGCTGGGGGGTCTGTGGAGGGCTACGAAGACAAATACTACTTTGGCAAGCGCCCAACCGGCTTCTACATCCCCCGTTTCCGCAACCTGCCCGGTCAAGAAAGCCGCGATTACCTCCGTGGATTTGGCTACCAAGGTTCTGCCTCACGTGCCGGCTGGAGCCGCGGTGTGGCCGAATTGGGCATCGGCGGCCAGTTCAAGGACGATCTCTCGCGCCCCGGCGATTGGAGCATCGGTATGACGGCCTTTGGCGAAGTATTGCCCTACCACGAAAACAAAGTCACGCTGGACCGCAGCAAGACCGACAAGTGGGGCTTGCCCGTCCTGGCCATCGACGCTGAACTCAAGGACAACGAGAAGAAGATGCGTGTGGATATGGCCAACGATGCCGCTGAAATGCTTGAGGCTTGCGGCGTAAAGAACGTTGGTACCTACGATTCGGACTATGCACTTGGTATGGGCATTCACGAGATGGGTACGGCCCGAATGGGAACCGACCCCTCTAATTCGGTCCTCAACAGGAACAACCAGATTTGGGACGCTCCCAACGTCTTCGTGACCGACGGTGCGTGTATGACCTCTGCGGCGGCCGTGAACCCCTCGTTGACCTACATGGCCTTGACGGCTCGTGCGGCCAACTTCGCTGTGGAAGAACTTAAAAAAGGCAACCTCTAATGGAACAGAAAGCACCTTTTCGCGAAATCGCCCTGGGCTCTGAAATGACGCGCCGTGCGGCCGTCCAGCGCTTGGCCCTGGTTTTGGGCGGCACCCTCATTGCCCCCAGCATCCTGCTTGAATCCTGCACCCGTGCCGCCGAAAGCGTGGGTACCGGCGACCCCGAGCGCATCGCCTTCCTGAACGCCATTGCGGACACCATCCTCCCTCGCACCGAGAAGAGTGGTGGAGCTGCCGATGCGAACGTAGGCGCCTTCATCGATCTCATGCTGGCCGATTGCTACAGTCAAGAACACCGCGACGCCGTCAATGCCGGCCTCGTGGCCTTGGACGAAGCTGCCGACGCAGCTGCAGGCACGACCTTCACTGCTGCCACCGCCTTCTACCGCGAGGACATCCTCAAAAAAGTGGACGAAGCGCGCAGCAAGGCCGAAGGTCTGCATTACTTCAGCGTACTTCGTGAATTGACCCTTTTGGGCTACTTCACGTCCGAAATTGGCTGTACCGAAGCCTTGGATTACCAACCCGTTCCTGGTCGCTACGACGGCGCAGCGCCCGTTACGGAGGAAACCCGCTTAATGGCCTAAACGCAGGAGCTTCGCTTCTGTCAAGAGACCGGCTCCGAGAGGGGTCGGTCTTTTTTTTGGCTAGGGAGCGCCTTTGGCGCGCTAGGGGGCTAGGAGGCTTGGGAGCTAGGGAGCGCCTTTGGCGCGCTAGAGGGCTAGGAGGCTTGGGAGCTAGGGGGTGTAAAAGAAAGTTTCGGCGCGCAGCGAAGGTGCACCACGAAGTTCAAGGGTAAAAGAGATTAAACGTTTAAGTAAAAAAGCCCTCTAGCCCTCTAGCTCTCTAGCCCTCTAGCCCTCTAGCTTATTGCTGTGCAATTTGAATCACCTCCACACCCGACTCCCCGTAAATCCTTACCCAGTACATCCCAGGCACATCCCCGGTCCAGTAGAAGGGTCCGGCACCTTCAAAGGTCTGAACCACTTGGCCGAGGGCATTGGTGATTTCGACGCGGGCAGAAGGATGTTTGGACGATTGAATCCACGTACCAGCCTGGAAGGGGTTGGGTTGAGCAGTCCAGGTGGAGGCGCGGTTTTCGGGCATTGTGAGTGCACCGGCGTTCGCCAAATAGGGGGTGGGGTGCTGATCAAAGATGACCCATTGCGGATGGCCGTCCGTGAAGCGTCCGTAGGATTGGTCGGGTGCTAAAGCGGGAATTTGGACTTCATCCAAAAGGTGGTAGGTGCCGCTGCTGTCCTTGTAGTAGAGGCCGAGCCAGTCACCGCCCGAACTCAACTTGAAGGCGGCATGGTTCGCATACTGGGTAGTATCATCGCTCGCCCAAACGATTTGATGGTCGTTGCCGGCTATGCTTCCACTTTTGAAGCGGAAGGCCCCGGGGTTACTGGGGTCATCGCTGAGCGTTAAGCCAACCAATGTGGCACTCGAACTTCCGAGGTTGTACAGCTCCAACCAGTCCGAATCATCCCCATTCTGGTCGTAGACGGTGGTTTGGTTGGCGGATTGGGCTTCATTTAGGACCACGGCGGGGAAGGGGTGGAGGCTGTGGGTGGCGTAGGTGCAGGGCCATTGACCGAGTTGGCCTTGTACGTCTTGAGCGGCGAAGCGGTAATCCAGTTGGGTGACCGACCCAGATACGGTGAAGCTGTTGCCGTAGGTTCGGTCCCCTGCGGCACCATCCCCATGGAGGCCGTCATCGTAGAGGTCGACCGCGGTCCAAACGGTGCTGCCGCTCTCGCGGTACTGCAGGAGCACGGAGGTCGGCACACTCTCGTCAAAAACCACCACCGTCGCTTGGATGGGCCCTTGGTTGCTCGCACCCAGGAGGCGGGGGCGCCAGAGCACGGGGTCGGCATTGCCGGAGATGAACTGGTTTTGGGTGTTGGTGACGCGCTGGTTGATAAAGGGGAAAATGCCCTTTTTGATGTGGGCGCCTGCGGCCGAATGCCAGGCGGTGTAGAGGTTTGTGGAGTCGTAGCCGTAGTCCAGGGGGTAGGCGGGGTCAGACCCTACGTAGCCGATGAGTTGGTCGCGGTAGCCCAACGAGCGAGCGACGTAGGCGTTGGAGCTCATGTGGGCGTTGATTTCGGCCAGGAAGAGTTGGAGGCGGAGCTGGTATTCGGGCACGGAGGTGACGCGCGCATAGAGGGGGTAGTTGTTGTTTTGGTCGCCCCAGGCGTGAATGTTTTTGGCCGTCCAGTCCACGTTAAACCAATCGACCCCAAACGTATTGTCCAGATCGTAGGTGATGAAGTGCATCAAGCCGTCACTAGGTGACTGGTAGAGGTAAAAATTGTTCTTGTTGTTGGCATGGTCGTCCCAGTGGCCGATGCTGATTTCGACAGCCAGCGTGTAGAGGTACTCGTTGACGTCAAAAACGGCTTCGAGGGCGCAGGGGAGGTCGGTGAGGGGCGTTTGGTTCAAGACCTGAATGAAGTTGGCCAAATCGCTGTAATCGTCTGCGGTCTTATTCGTCTTGAGCTCGTAGGCACGGCGGCCGCCGGAGGTGAATTTGTAGTCGTTCGGGTTGTTGGAGAGGTAGTGAAGGGTAGCGGGCCAAAGGCATTTGTAGAGGTTGCCCGCCTTGTTGCCATAGCGGCGCTCCACAAAGTCGTCGTTGATGTGCTCCACGTTGGCGTAGAGGCCGTAGTAGTCGCCATTGATGTAGAGCCGAACGTGACTCGTCCGCGACGCCGCCAACCCCAGATCGCTGAGCAAATGCCAGCCCATGCGAGCGCGGCTCATGCTCGGGTCGTTGTGCTCGCCGTTGAGGTTCAGCTCTTTCAGGCCCTCCCAGCGCCCGCCGGGGGAAAAACTGTTGAAGCTGATCTTGAAGGACTTCTTGCCCGAATACCGGGACGTATTCCCCCGCAGCCGGAAGCCCACGTTTTGGACGCTGTCCGCCTGGCCGTAGTGCATGTGCACAAAGTCAGCATGCCATTCTTTGTCGCTCGTCACGTTCTGAAGGATCCAGTTGAGGGTGTCCGCGGGCAGGGTGATGTAGACCCGGGGAACGATGGCCTCCTCAAAGGCGCGCCCGTTGCTGGGCTGGGGAATGGGTTGAGCCGACGAAGAAAAAGCCAAAAAGAGCCCGGCCATCCCGGCGAGGCAACGAAGCGAAATGCGCATTAAGACTGAGGTTTTGGGGACATGACAAAGGTAAGCGTGCCCCCTTGAATCAATTGTTGGTGGTAGATGCTGTGCCCTGGCAAAGGCTGGCCGTTCCAGAGTACTTCCTTGACGTAGACGTTCTTGGGCGACTGCTTTACCGTTTCAATGTGGAGGCGGTTGCCGTTCTCCAACTGGATGCTGGCGCTCTTGACGCTGGGGCTGCCCAATTCGTAGGTGGCGGCACCGGGGGTCACGGGGTAAAAGCCCAGGGAGCTGAAGAGGTACCAGGCGGACATTTGGCCTGCGTCGTCGTTGCCGCAAAGACCGTCCGTTTCGGGGCCGTACATGTCGCGGCAAATCGTTCGGACCCAATACTGCGCCTTCGAACGATCCTGCGTCCAATTGTACAGGTAGGGAATGTGGTGCGAAGGCTCATTGCCGTGCACGTAGTTGCCCAAAATGCCGTCCCGCGTCACGTCCTCCGTGTGCGCAATGGCCTCGTCGGGCAATTCCATGGTGAAAAGCGAGTCCAAACGCTGCACAAAGACCTTTTCGCCGCCCATGACCTGAATCAAGCCAGGCACATCCTGAGGCACGTAAAAGCTGTAATTCCACGCATTTCCCTCAATGAAGCCCTGGTTGTGCGTGCTAAGCAGGTCAAATTCCGCTTTGTAAGCGCCGCTGCTGAGTCGGGGGCGTGCCCAGTGAATCTGTGGGTCAAACGTGTTTTTAAACGCTTGTGAACGCTTTAAATAGGCCTTGTTCAGGCGGATGTTGGGATGATCGGTACCCGTGTAGAAGTTGTGGTAAGGCGTTTGGCGGCGTGCTAGTTCCGCCACGCACCAGTCGTCGTAGGCGTATTCCAAGGTCTTGCTGACGGAGGAGCCCACCACATCTTCCGGGACGTAGCCTAGGTCCATATAGGCGCCCAAGCCGTCGTAGCCGCGCCAGCTGGAAGAGCTCACCGCGAGTTTGAGCGCCAGGTCCCAATCGACCCCTGTCATGCCTTTGGCGGCGGCATCGGCCAGCACACTCACGCCGTGGTAGCCAATCATACACCAGTTTTCGTTGGCCCAGTGGCTCCAGACTGGCAAGGCCTGGTGCACGCTTTGTTCGCCGTGTGCCAGCATGGAGCGAACGGCGTTGCGGTTGTGTTCGGGCTGGAAGAAATTAAACCAGGGATGCAAAGCGCGGTAGGTGTCCCAGAGCGAAAAGACGGTGAGGTTGGTGAAACCCTCGGCGCGGTGCACATTTCCATCGAGGCCGCGGTACTGGCCGTCTACGTCTTGGAAGACATGCGGTGCAATCAAGCTGTGGTAAAGGGCGGTGTAGAAGGTGGTCTTATCCTCTGCGGACATAAAGGTGCCTTGGATCTTTTGGAGTTCGGTCAGCCAGCGGGCTTGGGCCTCGGCCTTGGCCGCGTCAAAGGGCTTGGCTTCAGCGCGTAAGTTGGCGAGGGCACCGGCGGTCGAGACGCCGCTGATAGCGAAGACGACCTCCAAGGGGGCGTCGCTGGGGGCGAAGGTGAATTCGGCCCGAACCGATTTCCCTGCCATTTCCGGGAAGTTGTCGAATTCCTTGAAGCGGCGGTAGAAGCCTCGGTAGGGCGTTTGGTCGTCCTTTCGGTGCCGGTAGCTGGAAATGGGCCGACTAAAGGAAGCGGCAAAGTAGATGTAGCGGTCGCGCGCCCAGCCGGACACGTGCCGGTAGCCTGTAATCAGCGTGTCGTTTTCCACGCGGAGGCTGGACCAGAGGACCTTACCATCGTAGCCGTAGATACCATTGACCAGGTCGAGCAGGAGGGAGGCGCTATCCGCAGCGGGGTAGGTGTAGCGGTGGAATCCCGCGTGGGTGCTGGCGCTGAGTTCGGCCAACGTGCCCGAACGCTCCAAGCGCACCCGGTAATAGCCAGGCTCTGCTTTTTCCGTTTGCTTGTCGAAGGTTTCAAAGTAGCCCGTGGCGGGATCCTTTCCATCGCCCGGAAGCAAGGACTGTCCGGACTTCACCGGCAGCATGGAAAAATCGCCCAAATCACTGTGGCCCGTGCCGCTAAAATGGGTGTGGCTGAAGCCATAAATGGTTCGGTCCTCGTACTGGTAGCCCGCACAATAGCCATAGACCTCGGGGTTGTAGGAGCCATTCGGCAAGGCATAGGGAACCAAACGCGTATCCGGACTGAGCTGCACCATGCCAAAGGGCACCACCGCCCCAGGAAAGGTGTGGCCCATGCGCTCCGTGCCCAAAAACACGTTCACGTCCGATACCGATTGGGCGGCGGCGCTCACCGCGCCGGCCGCCAGCAGGCCTACAAAAAAGGGTTTCATTCTTGAATTGTGATTTCGTCTAGGAAGATGAAGGTTTCGCCCCCGGCACCCAGATGCCAGTCCGGCAGAAGCCCGGCATTGCGGAACACCAAGCGAACACCGGCAATTTTGGGGCGACGCCAGAAGGGCGCTTTTTCCGCATAGGACGTGCGCCAGTGCATGATTTCTGCGGGGATGTCCTCAATTTCTGGGTAATCGGACCAGGCCGCGAGCCATTCTTCGCCGTTTTCCTGCACCAGGTACATCTCAATGCGCTTGGGGTAGGTAATCCAGGAGCGTTGGTCGTGCAGGAGGCTGAGGTCGACGTCTAAGTGCTTAAAACGCTTCGCGGCAGGGGGCGTTACCAAGACGGTCAAGTCCTGCCCTTGCAAGCCAAACCACTCGCCTTTGCGCCAATCGACATCCCCTCGGACTCCATCGATGAGCGCAGCTTCGCCTGGGTTGTACTGGGGGTTGGGCTGCCCTTCCAAGACCTTGACGCTCCAATCGTTGGGCTTCTTGGTGGTGTAGGCGGTGCTGGAATGGCCGGGCGCTGCGGATACCGTGATGCTTTGCGTTTCTGTCAGTTGTTTTTCTGCCGGTGCTTGCATGCCAGGCGTCATCCAGATTTTAGCCGTGGTGCTTCCCTCAAAACGGCGCGCCACCTCAATGCGCGGCGCGGGTGAGAGGTCCAGGTCACGGCGCTCCACAAACGGATGCGCATTGGCGTAGGGCATCCAGTTTTTTTCCACGTCCGGAAGGGCTTCGGTGGTGAAGAAGACAAATTCCCGTCGCGCATCCAAGTCTTCCTGGCTCAGAAAACTTTGGTCAGGGCGCTGCGTGGCGCGCAGCACCTGGTCCTTAGGTAGGCAGCCCGTCAAGAACCGGCCATTTCCCATACGGGATAACGTGACGCCCTCCCGGCCTACTTCCGGCAATTGAACCGTTTCCCACAATGGTGCAGCCAGCGCATACTGGGCTTCGCCCGGAACAAGGGGGTAGAGTCCCCAAGAACTCATCACGTACCAGGCAGACATTTGGCCGCAGTCTTCGTTCCCCTGGTAGCCGTCCGGTTGGTCGCTGTACATCGTTTCCAGGATTTCACGTACTCGGGCATGGCCTTTTTCGGGGTGCTGCGTGGCCGCGTAGAGCCAGGCGATGTGGTGACTCGGTTCATTGCCATGCGCATACTGGCCAATCAGCCCGGTGATGTCGGCCTGGTCGCGGCCTACGGTTTCCGAAGGGGCCTCAAAAAGGGCATCGAGTTGACCTTCCAAGCTGTAGCCGTAGTCTTGGAGCATGCCCGTCCAACGCTTCAAATCGTGGATGGGCGAGAAGCTGTACTGCCAGGCATTGGCCTCTGTGAAGTTGTTGTTGACCTCCCGAGGTTCGTAGCGCTTCAGGAAGGTGCCGTTGTCGCGCGGACGGGCCAAGCCGGTTTCCGGATCCAGCAGGGAAATCCAGGCTTGCGAACGCTGCCAAAAATGGTCCGCAATGGAATCCTTTCCGGCTTTGGCGGCGGTCCATGCAATACAGGCGTCGTCGTAGGCGTATTCTAGGGTTTTGGACACCGATTCAGACTCATCCTGCAGGCTGAGGTAGCCCTGTTCCCGGTAGGTGGGCAGTCCAAACACGTCCGACTCTGCCGTCCCGATCATGGCCTTCAAGGCGCGGTCTATATCGACGGGAAAGCCCTTAGCGATGGCATCAGCAAGGACACTCACGCTGTGGTAGCCAATCATGCAGTTGGTTTCGTTGGCGGCCAATTCCCAAATGGGCAAGCGGCCCGATTGGTCGTAGTGGTCCAGCATCGTCTCGATGAAGTCCATGGCCCGTTCGGGCTGGGTCAGGAGGTACAACGGATGCGCCGTACGGTAGGTGTCCCAGAGCGAAAAAACGGTGTAGTGGGGGTGTTCCACGTCCTGATAGATCCTCTGGTCCATGCCGCGGTAGCGGCCATCAGCATCGCTCCACAGGTTGGGCACGCTGAAGGCGTGGTAGAGGGCCGTGGCGTAGATGCGCTTTTGCGCTTCGGTGCCGCCAGTGACCTGGGCGCGGTTGAGTTCTGCCTGCCAAGCGGCTTGGGTCTGCCGTTTGGTCCAGTTAAAGACCTCCTCTGGGCTGTGGCTCTTTTTGGGCAGAGCCTGAGACCATTCGGCAAAGTTGTTTTCCGCACCGGCTGGGTCCACGGCGCTGAGGGCAACAGCGATTTCCATCGGTATTCCATCCACATCGGCCAGGCCATTTTTACTAGTGGTCCAATGGTGACGCGGGACATCCACTTCAACCACGTACCGGCCGTTTCCGTAGCCTGTGAGGTTTGCAATGTGAAAATCGCCGAGGAAGTGGATGGACGCATAAAGCCGCTGATCGCGGGCCCAGCCTTCAGATTGACGGTACACACTGAGGTACTCGCCTTGGTCGCCATGTTTGATCCACACCCGGTCACTCAGCGTTCGGTCGCGGTAGCCCAAATCCAGCAAGAAATAGGCTTTTCCATCCTCGCACGCTGGCAGTTCATAGCGGTGGAGGCCCACGCGGTCCGCCGCAGTAAATGCGCAGCGAATGCCATTTTGCAGGGTTACTGCGTAATAGCCCGCTTCCGCCACCTCCGATGCTTTGTCAAAGCCGACGGTTTCCGACAAGTCTTCGGGGCCCGTCAAAGGCCGAATCAAAATATCCGAATAATCGCTGACCCCCGTTCCGCTCAAATGCGTGTGGCTAAATCCGTACAGCGTCGAATCGGTGTAATGGTAGCCGCTGCAGCCGTCCCAACCTTCTTTTCGCGTGTCGGGTCCCACCTGAACCATTCCAAACGGAGCCGTCGCAGCCGGATGGGTATGCCCGTGTCCACCTGTTCCAATGAAGGGGTCGATGTGGCCGACCGTGATGCCGGCATCTGGGCTTTTCTGGGCCAGGGCGGGTAGGGCAAAACTGCCCAGGAGTAGGAGGGAAGCAAGGGTCTTTCGCATCCCTACAAGATAAAAAGGAAGCGGCCCCGCTTGGGGGCCGCTTCGTATCAAGTTATCAGTTCCAACAACCCTCGTAGCCCGGGGCCTGGAAGATGTAGGTTTCGGCCTTTTTATCCTCTACCCATTGAAGCATTTTGGCTTGCTTGCGCTGGTTCTGAACGTAGTTCTTCAATAGGCTGAAGTCCTGCGTGAGGTTGGCGCGGTGCGGCGCTACACGGTCGCGAAGCTGGAGAATGCGGAAGATTTCCGTGCCATCGGGCTTGCGCACCAAGGCGGCTTCGGAAATACCCCCGGGTTGCAAATTTTCGATCGAGTAGAAGATGCCGCGGTCCAAGTTTTCCACATTCCAACGAACGTCCGTGGTCATGGGGTTCATCATCACGCCTCCGTTGAGCTTAGACTCTTCATCGGCTGAATAGGCTTCCGCCACATCTTCAAAGGAAATGCTGCCCGCGAGAATGGCGCCGCGCAGAGAATCCAGCAGAGCTTTGGCGTCGTCCAGGTCTTTTTGTTCCACCTTGGGTTTAATCAGGATGTGGCGGAGGTCCAGCTCTTCGCCGCGCTTGGTCTGCAGCTGAACGATGTGGTAGCCAAACTCCGTCTTGAAGGGCTTGGAGATTTCACCGGGGCGCAGGTTGAAGGCGATGGCCTCAAATTCCTTTACGAATACTCCGCGCTTGATGCCCTTGTATTCGCCGCCGTTGCGGTTGGAGCCAGGATCCTCGGAGTAAAGGATGGCCATGGTGGCAAAGGAGGAGCCGTTCAAGATGCGGTCGCGCAATTGGTTGAGGCGGTCGATGGCGTCTTTTTCGGACTGTTCACTCACCTTAGGGACGATGGTGACTTGCGCAATTTCTACTTCCGTACCGATCAAGGGCAGCGAATCCAGGGGGATTTTGGCCACGGCGTCCTCAACCTCCTTGGGCGTGACGTCGATCGTTTCGGTGATGGTCATTTGCATGCGCTGCGCCGTCATCTGATTCTTCATCAGCGGGCGCATTTCTTCTTTGATTTCTAGGATGGTCTTGCCGTAGTATTCTTCCAGACGGCGCTCTGTACCGATTTGCCCCACCAATTGCTCAATGCGGCGGTCAATGTTCTCATCTACTTCTTCCTCCGCCACAATGACCGAATCAATCGCCGCGTGGTGAATGAGCAATTTCTCCAGCAGAAGTTCTCGAATCATCTGGCAATCCGTCAAGGTTTGACCTTCACGGGCCAACGCTTCCTTCTGCATCGCGATGTCGGAGGATAGGATAATTTCCTTGCCTACTTGCGCGACTACACCGTCCACTTTCACGGGTATCGGCTGCGCAAAAGCGGGAAGGGCAAGGAGGAGAAGGGCGAGGGCCCGAAGCAGTTTAGTCATGGGGTGTTCTTAGTTCAGGTCTACAGCCTGCGTATTTCGTGCCAAAATTTCTCGGCCCAAATTTAAATAGTTGTCCGCGCCGGTCGACGAAGCGTCGTAGACCAGGATAGGCTCGCCAAACGAAGGAGCTTCGCTCAGACGGACGTTGCGTGCGATGATGGTCTTGAACACCAGCTGTTGGAAGTGTTGCTGAACCTCTTCCACCACTTGATTGCTCAAGCGTAGGCGGGAGTCGTACATGGTGAGCAGCATGCCTTCAATGTTCAGGTCGGGATTCTGCAAGTTCTGCACACTGCGTATGGTGTTCAGCAATTTCCCCAAACCTTCCAGAGCAAAGTACTCACATTGAATGGGAACGACCACGCTGTCTGCGGCCGTCAAAGCGTTCAAGGTCACTAGGCCCAAAGAGGGCGCGCAGTCAATAATGATGTAGTCAAACTCCTGGCGCAAGGTCTTCAGAGCTTCTTTGAGCATGAATTCGCGCTTGGGTTTGTCCACCAGTTCCAGTTCCGCTGCCACCAAGTCCAGATGGGCGGGCATGATCCACAGGTTGGGCTGGTTGGAGGCGTGGATAGCATCTGCGGCAGTGCAGGTGTGCTCCAGCACCTGGTAGGTGCCGGCCGTAACGGTCTCCACGTCAATGCCTAAGCCGGAACTGGCATTGGCCTGGGGGTCGGCGTCAATGAGTAAAACGCGTTGTTCCAAGAAGCCCAAGGAAGACGCCAAATTGACCGCGGTGGTCGTCTTGCCGACACCTCCTTTTTGATTGGCAATTGCAATGATTTTACCCATTGTGTAAAAGTAAAAAACCCGTCCGGGATGGGACGGGTTTTTCTTGGTTTCGTTGAAAACTTACTTCAACACCTCAACGGCTTAAAGCGTGTCGCGCACCACACCACAGGTGAGCATTTCATCCCCATAGAAAGGGTTGAGGACGTTGGGTTCGGCGCTCAGCCAGGTACCGCCTTGGTTGCCAAAGGCCATGGGGCAGTACTGGATGAAAAGGGGTTCGCGACCCGCATTGATGACCTCGTCGTCATTGGCCTCCAAAGCTACTTGAAGCGCTTGAGACAAGCTGTAGAAGCGCTCACGTTGCAAGGCGAGGTCTTCATTTTCAATGATTTCCACCAATGGCTTTACAATGGCTTCGTGCTTGAGGACGTCCAAATGCATGTACATCAATTTGGCCGCATCCCGGGCTTCCTGAACATTGCTAGACACCAAGGCATCTTTCAAGTGGAGGTACTGCTGCAGAACGGTTTGACCGTATTCCGGCTTGACATAGTTCTGGTGTTGAACTTCCGTTACAGTCTCTTCAGCCGCTTCGGGCTGGCTACAGGCCACCAGGAAACTGGCCGAAATGAGAAGGGGGGCTAGGTACTTCATGGGGTAGATATTAGTTGCGTTGAGCGTCGCGCATGGGGTTGGAGCGCCAAGATTCCCAGCGTGAGCGTTCGGGCAAGGCTTCCAAATGCACATTCACATCAGCGGGCCAAACGTTGTTGTAGGTATCCGTATCCGCCGTCTCCAAGAAGGGATCAAGCTCAATCTTCACGGCCTTTTTGGGGAGATAAACCGTCTTTACGAATGCGTCTTCGTGTTTGATCCAAATTTCCGCAGGGTAGCGTTCGACATGGGTCGTACCGTCTTCAAACGTAAAGGCCACAATAACAGGCATGATCAAGCCGCCCTTGTTGGAAATGCTCAACTCGTGCAAGTAGCCCGTGGGGCCAGGGTTCATGGCCTCCAAGGCGCGTTTGTCCGATGCTGAAAGGGCGTAGCGGTCGTAGCTGTTGTAGAAGTCGCTTGCAGCGGGGGTGTTGTCCACGATGGTGGGGCGAAGCTCGGCTTCATTGCGCGTTTGGCCGATGTGGCGGGCTTGGTCGTGGGTGCCTTCGTAGCGGCGCTGCGCTTCCAAGGTGGCAGGGTCCAAGGTGGGAACAGCCGCAATGCGCACTTTGTCGAGGCTTTGGTCGGTGAATTCGGTGGTGTAGAACCAGCCGCGCCAGAACCAATCCAAATCCACTCCGGAGGCGTCTTCCATCGTGCGGAAGAGGTCGGCAGGGGCGGGGTGCTTGAAGGCCCATCGCTCGCAGTACGTTTTGAACGCGTAGTCAAAGAGCTCGCGGCCCAAAACCGTTTCACGCAAGATGTTCAAGGCAGTCGCAGGCTTGCCGTAGGCGTTGTTGCCGAACTGCAAGATGCTCTCCGAATTGGTCATGATGGGCACCATGTTCATGGCAGGGGAGCGCATGTAGTCTACAATCTTAAAGGCGGGTCCGCGACGCGCAGGGTAGTGGATGTCCCACTCTTGTTCGGCGAGGTACTGAACAAAGGTGTTCAAGCCTTCGTCCATCCAGGTCCACTGGCGCTCATCGCTGTTGATGATCATGGGGAAGAAGTTGTGGCCCACCTCGTGGATGATGACGGAAATCATGCCGTGCTTGGTGCCTTCGCTGTACGTGCCATCCGCATCGGGGCGGCCACCGTTGAAGCAAATCATGGGGTATTCCATGCCGATGTCGGCGGTGTGCACAGAAATGGCGCGTGGATAGGGATAGTCCACGGTGTGCTTGCTGTACGAGCGAATGGTGTGGGCGACGACGCGCGTGCTGTACTGCTCCCATAGAGGATTGCCCTCTTTGGGGTAGAAGGATTCGGCCAAGGTGGTCTTGCCGTTGACCGTTACGGCCATAGCGTCCCAAATAAACTTACGCGACGTGGCAAAGGCAAAGTCACGGACGTTGTCCGCCTTGAAGATCCAGGTTTTGGTGCCGGTTGCTTTGGCTTTGGCTTCGGGTTTTTCCGCAGAACGCGCCTCTTCTTCAGTTACGATAATTACCGGATTGTCAAAGGATTGACGCGCTTGAGCTAAACGTTTGCGTTGCGTGGCGTTCAGGATGCTGGACTCGTTGGTCAAGACGCCCGTCGCAGCAACGATGTGGTCTTCGGGAACCGTGATGGCCACCTTGTAATCGCCAAAAGGTAGTGTGAATTCACCTTGGCCTAGGAACTGCTTGTGCTGCCATCCCACGTTGTCGCCATAGACCGCCATGCGGGGGAAGAACTGCGCAATCGTGTAGAGCGTATTGTTCTCCTCTTCAAAGTGCTCGTAACCGCTGCGGCCTCCGTCGGTCATTCGGTTGTTGATGGTGTAATGCCATTCAATTTTGAATCGGTAGGAGCTTCCGGGCTTCAAAGGACTGGGAAGGTCCACGCGCATCATGGTATTGACGATGGTGAAGGGCAGAGGAGAGCCGTTGCTCACGCCGTCGATGACAAATCCACCTTCGAACTGGTCGATGTAGCGCTCCTGTACTTGCTCTGGGGTGATGCTCTTGGGGAGTTCGCCCGTTTTTTTCAGGTCCGTCATCGAGCCGGGCTTGCGCATGTTCTGGTCCAACTGCACCCAGAGGTAGGTCAGGGCATCCGGGCTGTTGTTGGTGTAGGTAATCCACTCCGAGCCATCAATGCGGTGGGTGGTTTCGTCCAGCGTAATACTCATGTCGTAGCTGGCCTTGTTCTGGTAGTATTCGTGGCCCGGTGCGCCAGAGGCGGTGCGGTAGGCGTTGGGGGTAGGCAGCTCCTGCTCGAGTTGGCGGAACTTGCTGGTAGAAATGCGTTCGGTCGGTACACCTTGCGCCAGAGCCGAATGTCCAACGAGGACCGCAGCAAAAAGGGAGAAAATACGCTTCATCCTTAAGGGGGTTGAAAAAATCAGAAAGCCAAATGTAAGGCAATACCTAGGCACATAGCGCCCAAAACCAGGGCGGTATCGCGGAGGGACCAGCCTAATTGTTCTAGGATGGCACGGAGTACAAAAAGGGCGGCGACTACAGCGAGCTGACCACCCTCCACACCGGCCGTAAATCCGAGCCAAAGCTCCCAGGTAAAGGCGCCTTCCGGGACCATGATGGCAAAGTCGCTCCAAAAGGCTGCGCCGTGAATGAAGCCAAAGAGACCTGCGAGAATCCAGAGCTTGGCGCGGGGTTGATGGGCACCCTTGAGCCACACGACGCGCCCCGCCGTTACCCAGAGCGTCGCAAGCACGCCCCATTCGATCCAGCTTTTATTTAGGGGGATATCTGCCAGTGCTTGCACCGCCATGGCCGTGGTATGGGTAAGGGTGAAGGCGCTTAGCGCCGCCAACCAGGGCTTCCAAGCCTTGAGGGGAATGGGGGCCATCAACGCTACAATAAAGAGCAGGTGGTCCCAAGCGTGGATGTCTACAATGTGGTAGAATCCGAGTTCCAGGTAGAGAGAAAGGGCGTCACTCATTGTACAACAAAAGAGGGGCTATCTGCGTCAATAATGGCATGCTGGCTCCAGCCTTCGGCGCTCTTCCGCACCGAGTAGACGTTCTTTTGGTCCGCATAGGTGCTGAGCAAGGTTCCATCAAAGACCTGAAAAGGCGGTTTGGCCGTAAAGCGAAGCACGATGTGTACCGATTCAGGATCGTAGACGTACGGGGCGTCCAAGGTCCATGCGATGGGCTTGGCGGTTTTAGGGTCGCCGCTTCCTTTGTAGAGGGTGAAATACGCGTCTAAATACGCCTGCACCTTGGCTTGGTGGTGGACGACGTCGCTCAGGCGAATCGGCTCATAGCCCATCGCCGTCATGGCTTCTTCTAGGTCATCCGTAAACAACGTTTTCTTCAAGACCCATTGGTTTTTAGCCGTTTGGACCAAGGTGGCCGATGAGAGGTGGAGGGGGTGGCGATCTGCGCTTACAAATCCTACCAGCAGTAGGGTAAAGAGGAGGGTACGTTGGAGGAAGCGCATCATGCCGTGAAAGTAAAAAGGATCCTCGTTGTATCCGTTTAAAGTTTTTCACAAAAAAGGATTTTGCTCATGCGCGGAGAGCAGGCTCTGACTGTACATTTGCATCTTATTTAGAATTGGTCTAATTAAAAATAACAACCTTTTTATGCGATTCCGCCTGCTCGCCAGCCTTTGTCTCCTCAGTGCCGCTCCGGCATTGCAGGCCCAGTTTCAACCCAATACGGCCAACCAATTGCTTCAAACGCCTGGGACGCTCAGTATCCGCGGGTATGGGGAGGTGATCGGTAACCAACCCCTGGCGAGTCAAGGCACCTGGGATGCGCGACGCTTTGTGCTTTTTACGGGCTACAAGTACGATGCGAAGACCGCGGTCGTCACCGAAATCGAAGTCGAGCACGCCACAGAAATCTATCTGGAGCAGGCCTTCTTCCAGCACCGCCTCCGGCCGGGGGTCAACCTTCGGGCGGGCTTGATGCTGATTCCGATGGGGATTGCCAACGAATACCACGAGCCCACCACGTTCCATGGTGCCGAACGCCCTTACCTCGACCAGGTGGTCGTGCCTAGCACGTGGCGCGAATTGGCAGCTGGTTTCCAGGGTTTCGTGCCACG
>Ga0255764_10000333_pt1 | contig 42181 bp, 36 predicted proteins | sample 071ome_30_FD_179964 | JGI IMG/M metagenome (GOLD analysis project Ga0255764, IMG submission 179964) | Coastal salt marsh microbial communities from the Groves Creek Marsh, Skidaway Island, Georgia - 071406AT metaG (version 2) | ecosystem: Environmental > Aquatic > Marine > Intertidal zone >... | reverse complement strand
ACGCCATTGAAGAACGAGAAACCTTTCTCGGTAAAGAAGAACCAGTTTTTCGTAAGGAAGAAGAATGACATAAAATGTTAGGAAAATTCAATCATATCGACACCGAACAATCAAAGAGTGGAATCGACCGCAAAAGGATAGGCGGAAGGTATGGTTGGTGCAGAACATGTGGATATGCTCCCTCAACCAAACAATCAAATCTGGAAAGGTATCGTCAATGGTCAATCAGTTGAAACGTTAATTCCCTCAAATGCCGTTCTCCTTGATGTGCTTCGAGATAAGGTTGGCATGCTCGGTGTCAAACGTGGATGTGACCTTGGAACATGTGGCTGCTGCACTGTGATGGTCGATGGAAAACCCCAACTTTCATGCCTCACTCTAGCAGGTCAATGCAATGGAAAAGAAATCACAACAGTCGAAGGATTGGCCAGTCATGGGCACCTCGCACCTATTCAGGAATGCTTTGCCACATACGGAGGTTCTCAGTGTGGCTTTTGTACACCAGGTTTTCTCATATCTTCACAAGCACTTCTCAACGAAAATGACCAACCGACGAGAGAAGAAATAGCGTGTGCAATTGAAGGAAATCTTTGTCGCTGCACTGGATATCAACAAATCATCGATTCTATCGAAGCTGCAGCAGCAATGCAACGTGGCGAAACAGAACAGTCGCCGAAAGCAAGCGACCCACACCCAGATCCTCATCCTCAAGGTCCCGATGAACCCTCTATGCCCCCCGGAAACGCAAGGTGATGGTTGATGAGTGGAGGGTACAAACAACAGCCATCGAGCGTTCGAACCGATGGTAAAAGAAAAGCAGGCAAAATTGTCTTCCCTCCTCCCGGTAGCGGTGGAAGTGATCCCGTCATGAAGGAACGGGATCTTGATTTCATCCCAGAATCAGTGGGCGGAAGAGAGCCACAGCCAGCAGGATCTCACATTCACGACCGAGCAAGAACGGGAACAACGGTGGGTAAACCAACCGCTCTTGTTGATTCAAATGCAAAAGTTACAGGTCAAGCATGGTACGGCGATGATGTTCGATTAACAAACGAATGCATCGGCAAAATATTGCGATCACCCTACCACTACGCCCGTATCAAGTCAATCGACACATCGAAAGTGGAAGCATTACCTGGTGTTCTTGCGGTAGCAACCGGACAAGATTCACCGCAATCATTTGGTGTGCTACCCGTGACAAAAGATGAGCATGCTATGGCTCAAGATAAGGTGCGTCACATGGGTGACCTCGTCGCCTGCGTCGCTGCTGTTGATGAAGCAACAGCCATCCAAGCTCTCTCTTTATTCGAGATTGAATGGGAGGGACTTGAACCTATTTTTGACCCAAGAAAAGGATTGGAAGACCACGATGAACCAATCCATTGGCGAGGGAAGTATCACCTTGAGTCAACCAATGTCCAAAAGCGTGTGTTTCAAGAATTTGGAGACCGAAGTCTCGTGGAAAAACCACATGCATCGTCTCATGGAAAATGGCGAATGGAAGGAGTTCATCATGGTTTTACTGAGCCACATGCAGTTGTTGCTCATTGGGACCCAAACGGTCGGCTTCAACTCTACACGCCACAACAGGTTCCACATTACACCCACAGGGCCTTAGCTACCGTTCTCGATGTCCCCATGCATCAAATCAATGTGATTCGAACATTTGTAGGCGGGGGATTTGGAGGGAAATCCGATCCATTTCCCCACGAAATGTGTGCGGCAATTTTAGCCCGAAAGTCAGGAAGGCCGGTACGGATAACATTTGATCGTGAGGAAGTCTACTGGATTAATCGAGGTCGTCACCCGAGCCATATCGAAGTTGATATGACGTCAGATGATGAAGGTCGAATCACAGGGTTTGATATCGACGCCCTCATCGATGGCGGAGGTTTTGCTTCGTTTGGTCACGTCACTTCCTATTACAACGGAGTCCTTGCTACCGCTCCATACGAACTTGGCTCATTTCACTACACTGGGGCAAGAGTGTGGACAAATAAACCAGCTTCTGGAGCTATGCGTGGCCATGGAGCTGTCAACACGAGATGTGCTGTTGAGGTTGGCCTTGATGAGATGGCTGAACAAATGCAAGTTGACCCCATTACACTCCGTTGTGCGAATTTACTTCCACCACACAGTCGTACGATCACAGGTTTCCGAATCACATCAAACGGTATGCGGCAAGCACTTGAACAGGTCCGCGAGCAATCGAATTGGGATTCTAAATTTCGACAGTTGCCACTTGGAAAAGGCATCGGTGTAGGTTGTGGATTTTTCATTTCAGGTTCGGGCTTACCAATTCACTGGGACCCGAATAAATTCCCTCATGCTACAGTCCACATTCAAGTCGACATGGATGGTGGTGTCACTGTTCACACGGGTGCTGCAGACATTGGACAAGGTTCAACCACCGCTGTTGCCCAGGTCGTTTCTGAAGTACTTGGTCTACCACTTTCAATGATTCATGTTCGTAGCCATGAAAGCGATACAAGTCCGGTTGACCTTGGTTCGTACTCTAGCCGTGTGACGTTCATGAATGCAAACGCTGCAATACGAGCGGCGATGGAGATACGCGACCAGTTGCTAAAAGCCGCTTGGGATATCCTTGGATACCATCCAAATGTCCTTGTCATTAATGACCGCAGAATCTACTACACACACGACCCATCGATTGGAATCTCCTACCTTCAGGCCTTGCACAAAGCACAGGAAGACAAAGGAGCCCTCATTGCGTCTGGGTCATATCGCTCTCCCCCGATGGGAGGCGTTCACAAAGGGGCTGCAGCTGGTTTAGCCCCAGCGTATTCATTTTCTGCGTATGTTGCGGAGGTCGATGTTGATCTCGAAACAGGTCTCATACGGTGCACCAATGTGTGGGCAGCACACGATTGTGGTAAGGCTTTGAACCCACTTGCAGTCAAAGGCCAAATCATCGGGTCTTGCCACATGGGGTTAGGTCAAGTGCTTTCAGAAAAGATGGTGTATGGCAGAACAGGTCATTTACAAAATGCAAATCTTCTCGAATACAAGATTCCATCTGTTCATGAAATGCCACATGTCGAACCAATTATCATTGAATCAAGTGACCCAGAAGGTCCATTTGGTGCTAAAGAAGCTGGTGAAGGACCACTTCTTCCAATTCTTCCAGCGGTCGTCAATGCTGTCTATGATGCAATCGGCGTGAGATACAGAGACCTTCCACTTACTCCCGATGTTGTGTATCAAGGGATTGAGAAATCCATGAAGGCAAATGAAGTCAATAGCCCGACAGATCTACCATCACCAAGGCTTCAACATTCTGGGATGCAACAAGTCCTCGAAAAACGTGCGGAAGAACATGCGATTCGAGACAAAAAACGGCAAACATCTGAAGAAACAGGTGCTTACGTCAATGGTGTTCTCTTTGGTTTTGATCCAAATCTTCCTCTTGCGGATCAAGCAGAAGGTTGGAAGGAAGCCACAGAGCCAGAACCTGAACAATTGGCGGCACTCGGTCTTGCAGGCAAAGCATGGCTCAAGAAAGAACAACGACAAATGGAGGGTGAAAAGTAATGTTGATGCCACCATTTGAATTACATCACCCAACATCAATTGAAGAGGCGATGGCCTTGGCAAAGCAATTGGTTGAGAGCGGGCAATCGTTTGATTGGGTGGCTGGTGGCACGGACATTATTCCAAATTACAAATGGAGAATAAATCCGAAACCACATGTCATATCACTCGCCTTGATTGACGGTGCCACATCCCTAAGTCCGACAACTATTGGGTGTATGGTGAGAATCTCAGAGATTGAAGCGTCAAATGACGTCCACCCTCTCTTACGTCAGGCCGCAGCTAAAATCGCATCTTCACTCATTCGTAAAAGTGCGACTGTGGGTGGTAATTTGTGTCTCGACACCCGTTGTTTTTGGTACAATCAAGGTGAAGATTGGCGACGTTCAATCGATTGGTGTCACAAAGCAGATTGTGGCACTGGAGCAGATTGCCGCGTGATTCCAAATCAGAACACGCTTTGTGTGGCAACCTATCAAGGAGATTTGGCTCCAAATTTGATGGTGCTTGGGGCTCAAGTGCATCTCATCGGACCAAAAGGCGAACGAACGATTCCACTTTCAGAATTCTTTATGCTCGATGGAATGAAGAAAAATGTCCTTGAAGAAGGGGAATTGCTCTGGCAAGTCCTCCTGCCTGATATCTCAACGAAAATGGTTGGCGAATATCAAAAGTTGAGAGTCAGAGATTCATGGGATTTTCCGGAAGCCGGCATCGCATCTGCATGGATTCCCGGTGACTTCACTTCTATCAAAGTTGCAAGTACAGCACTCGAATCGATTCCTCGACTGCATTCGGAACTTGTTGTTGGGCATCTCGATGCACATAATGGTTCAATCGATGTTGGTCAGTTTTCTGATGAGATGTACAAGGAGATCAAACCGGTGAACAATACAGCACTTCCTCCTCGCTATCGCCGCTCGATGATTCGAACGCTAACGAAGAGATCACTCACTTCTACCTTAGGGGAGTTGAAATGAAAATCAATTTCTTTGTTGTTATCTTGTTGCTCCCTCTCGTCATTCCAGCACAGGCACAACTTCCCGGAGGCTCATGGGAATTTGGATGGGATACGGACATGGGTACAACCTATGTGCTGGACTTGGAAGATGATTGGGACTTAGAAGATTCAATCAAATTTTATGTCGACAATACACAGAGTACAACGTTGAACCTCGATATTGAATATGAATTTGAAGATGACCTTCCCATCGACTTTGACGGGCCAGAAAGTGTATCGGTAGGTGCAAATTCAAACGAATCATTTGAAATCACAATCACAGGAACTACCGAGGATGAAATTCGACAATTTGGTGCGGACACTTCAATTGAACTCGTTGTTCGGGCAAAGCAAACGGCTGGGTCGGCTGAGGTGAGGACTGAGGAGATTGATGGAAAAATGAAATTTCCTCGGATTCTTAAACTCGAACCAACATTGTACGAACAAACCGATGAATTGTTTGCAGGATCAAGTGTTCCTGTTGAATTGCTGGTTGAAAACCTAGGCAATGCGAATGATGCCATCTCATCCGCCGAAGTGTCAATACGAAACTGCCCCCATCTCTCAGTTTCAAAATTAGAGACATTGGAAAATCAAGTCATCGAACCAACTGGTGTCAATAACGCTGAAGGGAAGACCTTTGAACTACGTGTTGAAGCATCCTCTAGTCATCAAGAACGTATGTGCGATGTCACATTAACTGTGTATTCTGAGGGTGATTCAACATCACATTCGACATCGATGACCGTTTCAGTCAAAGCGCCGACTGTAAACAACGATGAACCAATTTTTGAAAATGATGAATCTTCAACAAACACCGGTGATACTTCTGCATTATCCTCTGTCACTGCAGTTCAGGTAATTTTGATGGTTCTCATCGCAGCACTTCTCACTCGAAAACCTTGAAATTTGTTATTTTTTATCGGTTTGCCCGGAGTTTTGTTGATAATTGTTCAAACAGAGTTTGAATGAAAATGGTTCGAAAACCACCTTCAAACTGTGAACACAGTAAGGTAATTATTATGAGTGGAGCGATGTTCCGAAGGTTGATAAGAGGGGAGTGCATTGGTAGAAGAACAAAAATCTAAACTAAGCCTTGAGGCTTGGCTTATGATTGGTTTTGTTGTTTCACTTCTCCTTTCAACCACAATTATCGCCATCGTGTCATCTGGTAAGAGCACAGTTTTTTCACCATATGACACCGAAAAAGAGTATTCAAATCTGCAACTCACTGAAATGCGTTCGGATTTAGGCGAAGGTGAAACAAACTCAAAAGACCCATTGAATGGACTCGGTTTCTCGATTGCAAACACCATGTCCACCCCCATGCTTGTCAATGACTGGAAAGACCCTCACCGAACACTCCTCATCATTGCAGCCCCCGAAAAACCATTTGATGCTGCTGAAGCTGCAGCCATTCACAGTTTTGTCACTGAAAAGGGCGGCAAGGTCATTCTCGCTTCAAATTCAACCAATGCCCAATTAGTAGCAGAAGAATTCGGTGTAAAATACTTCGATGCACCGGTCAAGGAAGATGAAACAACAGGTCGATATTACGAAGTTACAGACAAAGATGATGTCCGAATCTCACCGGACACACGCAAAGTTTGGTCAGTCGCAGCAGTCAATCAAGATGTTAGAACTATGGGGAATGGTTTCAACAATCCTTGTGAGGTCACAGACGTTCAAAGCCGTGCAGTTGACCAATGCAGGATGCCTGTCCTTTTCCACCGTCCAACCGCCATTCAAGTGCTCGATGACCAGGAAGACACTGACAGGGAAGTCATGGTTCTTGCTCACGCATCGACATCTGCTGAAATTCTAATGAATGAACAAAGTCTTGACAACCCGACTCTCGGTGAAGGTGAAACCGGCCTCATCATCCGAATCGATTATCCAGTCTCAGGCGTTCTTGATGAAAAGCCAAACAATGATTACGGTGAAATCGACGTCACGGGGTCGATTGTGTTTGTTTCAGATCACTCAGTTCTTGCCAATCATCTATGGAGCCAAGACATAGCAGAAGCAACAGGTAAGCAACAATGTGACTCACAACTGTACATCGACCATAGCCACACATGCTGGAATTCAGATTCAGAAGGACTGGACAACTCGTACGGCGATACAACTTGGAATGGAAACTCCTTGTTTTTCACCGCCCTAATCCTCGATATGATGGAACTTGACAACACGCAAATGTCAACAACAGTGACAACGTATTACGAGAATTTCAATGTCGTCTTCGATGAAAGCCGACACGTCTCCTCTGCTCTATCGATGCCATTCACTGAGGCGATGGGAGCCATCGTTCTGCTCACAAGTGATGCGGTCTTGAAATGGCTCATTATTTTGAATTTGTTCGCTCTTCTCGCCATTGCCATCATGGTTGTTCCAGAAAAGGAAAATTGGCGACACGTTTTCGATTTAACTCGATTTAGAGAACGTCCGAACAAGGTTGATGCTTCAATGTATCAACAGCGAGTTCGAAATGCGTTTTTATCTAAAGTGAGGCAATTTAATGACCTCACACGGGAAGAATTTGCCCGAAAAACACCCGCAGAAGTGATGCAACTTGTGCGAGATCCACGACTGATTGAACTTGTCAGTTCAAACAGAGCATACTCCAATGATGAACTAAGGGAACTTATCCCGCAGATACGTCGTTGGGGAAAATAATGAATTAAGGAGGAAAAAAATATGCAACCTAACCCAGCAGCCCCGCCAGCGCCACCAGCGCCTGCAGCACCTGCAGCACCTGCACCACCTGCGGCACCAATGCCAGCAGCACCAGCAGCACCTGCGGCACCTGCGGCACCTATGCCAGCAGCACCTGCGGCACCTATGCCAGCAGCACCTGCAGCTCCGGCAGCGCCGGCTCAGCCAAAACACCAGAGCAGCCCAGAAGTACAAGAACGCCTGAAAGCCGTCGGCGCAATCGCACAAGCGATTTCCGCTGAAGTTCAGAAGGTGATTATTGGTAAGTCACACGTCATTGACAATGTGCTCATCAATATCTTATCGAACGGAAATCTTCTCTTCGAGGATTATCCAGGTCTCGCTAAGACGTTGATGACAAACACATTCGCCGATGCACTCGGTTGTGACTTCAAGCGTGTACAATTCACGCCTGACTTGTTACCAGCAGATATCACCGGTACGAACATTTATGATGCAAAGAAGGGAGAATTTACCTTCAAACCAGGTCCATTGTTCTGTAACCTACTTCTCGCTGACGAGATCAACCGTGCACCGCCAAAGACACAAGCTGCTTTGCTTGAAGCAATGCAAGAAAAGCAAGTGACCATTGGTACCGTGACACACAAGTTGCCAGCACCATTTATTGTTATGGCAACACAGAACCCAGTTGAACAAGAAGGTACATATCCGTTACCTGAAGCACAATTGGACCGTTTCATGTTCAAGATGTCCGTTGGATATCCAGACCGTGCTGATGAAGACGAAATTCTCGCTCGACGTATCAACCGTGGAAAAGACGCAGTCGATGTTGACGTTATTACCGACCCACAACGAGTTATTGCAATGCAACAAGCATGTGAGGACATCTATGTGGATCCTGCACTTCGAATGTACATGGTTGAGATTGTCGCCCGCACCAGAGAAGACCCGCGTGTCCTCGTCGGTTCATCCCCTCGTGGTTCCCAAGCACTTCTCAAGACATCAAGAGCCGCAGCAGCAATGCGAGGCCGAGATTTCGTTACACCTGACGATGTAAAGGCGGTTGCGGAACTTGCTATCGCTCACAGAATCATTCTCAAACCAGAACATCAAATCAAAGGTCTAGAATCAGGCGAAGTGATTCAAGCAATTCTCCGCGAAGTTCCAGTACCTACTGTTTGAGATTGATATTGAGAACAAATTGGAGGCATTGTGATGTGGAGTCGTAAGTCAGCCATGCTTGGTAGCCTAGCAGTTGCTATGTATCTACTTGGCCTTACACTCCGAAACTCTCAACTCGTCACCATTGCAGTGGTTATTTTCGTGTTCCTCACATGGGCTGCAATTTTTGGAGGACACGCAGATGTAGCATCATCTGGTCGACGAGCTGATGAATGGACTGGCGAAGAAGGAGTGGCATTAGGAAACGTCATTGCGATGAGAAAAATTTCCTCTGCTCGTCTGTTTGAAGACGGTGAACTTAGTGTTACACTTCGAATGCAAAATACATCATCATTAGCCAAAATACTTGAGGTACGAGACCGAGTTCCTGAGGTCATGCGCATCAAAGAAGGTGCCAACTACATTCTGATGGAACTTGGCCCACGCCGAGAAACCTACATCGAATACACCATTGAATGCCCTCTCCGAGGATTTTACAGTCTTGGACCAGTAACGGTTCGAATGCAAGATCCATTTGGGTTATTCCACAAGGAGAAAGAACTTCACGTCTACAATGATTTCCTCGTGTTCCCAAAGATGGAAGACTTGAAGGAAACCTTCGTCAAATCGAGAGTTCCAAAAATCTTCACTGGTGCAGTAAACATTCGTCAACCAGGACCTGGTTCAGAGTTTTACTCTCTGCGTGAGTATTTCGAAGGGGACTCATTCCGAGCAATCAATTGGTCTGCTTACGCTCGTTCTGGAAAACTCATGGTGAACGAACGTGAGCGAGATGCAGTTTCTGATATTATCATCATTATTGATTCGAGAGCAGTAGCTGAAACCGGACCAGTCAGCCGCAATGCACTTGTCTATTCAACAAGAGCGGCTGCTTCGCTAGCGAAATATTTCCTCGGTCGGAGAGACTCAGTTGGTATCATCGTCTACGGCGATGAGGTCGTGAGTGTCGATAGAGATACAGGAAAGAAGCAACTCTATGTTATTCTCACAAAATTAGCAGGTGCAGTTGCTCGTGGTAACATTCCGCTGCAAGTGGTTGTGAACAGAATTTTACCACACATCAACAAAGGAAGCCCAATCATCTTCCTTTCAAATCTTGAAGATGACCCGACCATTGTGAACGCCTTGAGAGATTTCAGAGCAAGAAACTTTGATGTGACTGTGCTCTCTCCTTCGTCGCTTGAATTTGAATTTGATGCAAAGCGACTCGACCGCACAGGCTACGAGGTTATGAAAACAGAACGAGATGTTTTGATTGGTGAACTGCGAGGGCTTGGAGTGAACATCATGGACTGGGAGCCAGATATGTTGTTGTCCACAGCTCTTGCAGGAGCAAGAGGATTCTAGAAGGTGATGTTATGACAATGAGTAAACAATCAGGCGATACATCACATTTGTACGATGGAAAAACAATTCGTTCGTCAGCACCTTCAAGAAAGAAGTTGGCTGGCCAAGCAGGTCTTGGGACTGAAATTCCTAAGGATGCAATTCCCAAAGTGGAAATACCATCCTTTGTTGAATCATTGTTGGGTGGTCCACTTGTACCAAAAATGAAATTCCTTCCTCCAGACAAAATGGTGCAAAATTTGCAGATTGCGGTGTATGGTGTCCTCGTCGCCCTTGCGTTCCTCACATACATGATTTCACCACCTGAAGGAACGATGTGGTATGTCGTAAGCGGATCACTTGTGTTCGCTAACATCATGCAAATCGCTATCATTGCCTCAGGAACTGTGTTTGGTTTTATGGGCACGCTCAAGAGAGATGCACGTTTCTCACTCGTCAGTTACTTGCTCTTTATCCTAGCAATTCTGAGATTTGCGTCCTCAAAGACTTCTCTTTCAAGTGATTTCTTTAATCTGGCTGATAGTCCATCGATGCTCGCAATTCTCGTTGTCGTCTACTCTGTTCTGCTCATCATGTACTTCGAATTAAGCAATGGAGTATTTCGATATTCGATGCTTGATACGAGTATTCGTACAAACGAAGTTTATGTGATGAACCCGAAGAAAATCGTCGGAAAGTATCACAGGTCACTCATCATCAATCCAATCATTGGTACGTTGCTGGCCTGGTTTGTGTTATCAGCAAACAAAATTTTGCCATTCTTTGTCGGTATATTCTCCAATGATACCGCTACAAGAATGCGAGAGTCGGTCGAACTTACTTCAGTTTACGGTGTTGCATTAGGCACACTCTTCGTCTTCATTGTCGTTGGAATCATGTTTGGATTAAACCTTCCAACACACATTCAGCGAATGAGAGAAAATAGAGCAGACTAATTCTTGACAAGAATATCTGTGATATCTTTAATCTCAAGAATAACGTCTCGAAGTTGTTTACCCTTTGTCAAAACATGAAAACCATGTTCAGAAATGAATCGATGCTCTTTTGGATACTGGATGAAAAGACGATGTTCATCAACGATGTCTGATAGGCCGTTTCCAATACATGAAATCATACCGGAAAATGATTCTTCTTCGATAAGGCAATCATATGTTTCGGCTACTTCCCTCACTTGTTGGAGACATGAAGATGAAGTGATGAATTGGGCAATTGAATTTTTCATTTCCAATCCAAAGAGCACTACATTTTCATCTTGAATTTCTTTAACGATGTTAATCATCGTGTTTGAATGAATTTTATTTGTGGTCAATGTAACTAAGGTTACATGCTGTACACAGGCTATCCCCTTGAGCCCATTAAATGATTGAATGTCTGGTCCAATAATCGTTGAAAACTGAGTCTCTCTAAATGTTGAAATATTTCTAATTTCGAGAGGAATTCCGCTTTGCATAAGAGGTTCTATAGAACCAACATGGAGGATTGGAGCATCACGATGAGCGAATTCGAGGGCCTCGCCATAGCCAATATATCGAAGTGGTTTTGTGGTTATATTCCACCTTGGATTAATCGGAAATAATCCTTCAACATCTTTCCAAAGAATGACCTTTTCAGCATCGAGAACCACAGATAAAGCCGCAGCAGTGTGATCTGAACCACCTCGGCTGAGAAGGGCAATATCATTATCCGGACCTTTACCAAACCAACCGGTGACGACAGGCAGCCCAAACAGAGCATCGTGTTGCAAGGACTTTTTTGTCTCCGATATGTCTACTTCACATCGTCCATTTTTCATTTTGAGACAAATGCCAATATCTTCAGATCCAAGTGGATGTGCGTCGAGGCCAAGGAGACTCAACTCATTTGCTACAACCAATGCAGACAGCCTCTCTCCTGATGCTAGGAGGCGGTTGTATGCCACTTTGTCATTAGGATTTTCTGACAATGCTGTCAATGATTTTTCCATGCCACGCAAGACTTTGTCGTATTTTTCTCCGAGTTTAGAGCTTTGAATCGTCGGGGAAAACCGCTTGTGTTGTGAATGCAGGTCACTAACAAGCCTTCCTGCATATCTCGGTTCGTTTGCAGCACGAATCAAACGGTCAGTGGTCCCCCATAGAGCAGAAACAACGATGATGTTTCGGGATTGATTCTCTTGAGATAAGACATAGGCAATTTGCTTTACATCGGAAGCATCGCGTAGACACGACCCTCCAAATTTATGCACAACAGTTTGTAGATTCGTCATAAAAACCCTCCTCGTTTGCATAAATCATAGATGATGATGGTGCACATTGCCTCGACAACAGGTGCAGCACGTGGGGCAAGAACAGGGTCGTGACGACCCTTGACAACCAGGTCTTCAATTTGATTTGATTCCATATTGAGAGTTGGTTGAGGCTTTGCTATGCTTGAAGGTGGTTTAAACGCCACAGAAATCCGGACTTCGGAACCAGTCGACAGACCTGCAAGCCCGCCATCTGGTTGTTCACCGAGTTGAATTGGATGCTCACGAGTGCCTCCCCACGGCGAATTATGCGTTGATCCATTCATTTGGACGACTCCAAAACCATAGCCAAATTCAACGCCTCTTGCTGCTGGAATCGCAAATAGAGCTCTCGATAAAGACGGTTCAATGCCGTCAAACCAAGGCTCACCCACGCCTATTGGAAGGCCTTGTATGGATGCTGAAACGCATGAACCGATTGAGTCTCTGTTTGCACGTGTGTCTTCGATGAGGCGAGCCATTTTGTCAGCGGCATTAGGGTCGCGACACCTCAATAGTTCACATTCTTCGCTTGCCCAACGAGGTGGACATCGTTTCATCTCCTCTGCCTTTACATCGCCTATTTGACTGACATGTGCTTCGATATGGATGCCTCGTTGTTCCAAAATTGGTGAAACAAGTGCTGCTGCAGCGACCAGAGGAGCGGTCATCCTTGCACTTGATGTGCCTCCTCCACGAAGATCTGCTTCTCCATTTGATTTGATTTGCATAACCAAGTCTTGATGTCCAGGCCTAGGATGATGTGGGAGAAAGCTGTAATCAGAGCTCTTGGCATCATTATTGGGAATGAGACATCGAATTTCATTTCCAACAACGGTTTCATTTTCAATACCTTTCTCCCAAATCACTTCGTCGGTTTCCCTTCTTTTGCTGGCAAATTTACCACCGGGTTTCCTTTCATTCATCGCTGTTTGAACTTTTTTCAAATCAATCTTTGTTCCAACAGGAATGCCTTCAATTGTTGCTCCAACATGTGGGCCGTGACTTGAGCCAAACAATGTGACTCTGAACGCCTCACCAATTGTCATCATGATGGTCAAGAGACGCTAATCCTTGTTCATTCAAGAATGTATGTCATTCCTCCTCGGACAATTTTTGCCTAGCAATGGAGCATTCCACTATTTGGATGTCAGGGTGTCGTTGAATATACCATTGTTCTAATCGTTCTTTCATGACTTCATTCGCTTTGGGAACGACAATCACAATCGCACTTCCTGATCCCGATAAGCCGGAAGCTCTTGCACCGTTGATAAAGGCATCATTCGCCATTTTCCTTCCCTCAACATCACGTGTTGCTGCAGCGACCCCGCGTCCATTCCATGTCAATGAAACCCATGGATTGTTTGTTTGAAGTGCATTTAATGCTTGTTCAAAAGGTTGCTGAGATGCTTGGAAGTCATCGATTTTTGGACGTGTTTTTCTGGGCCCCCGCAACACAAGCAAAATGATCCATTCGTCTGGGTCCAAATCGTCTTGATCCATGAGAACGCCATCTTTGATGTCAGCTTGTGAATCAACGAGTTTCCATCCTGATGTTGCACATGCCCATGCATCATCAACCGAACCAGTGAGTGAAATTCCTGACTTGAGGTGGGCTTGAACAGTCAATCGCACAACCTCTTCGTCATTCAATGAGACCGATACAGAATTCGCAAGTGCTCGAAAAGATGCAACACACAAAGCAGATGATGACTTCAGACCTTGGGAAACTGGTATTTTAGATGCAACAGACCAATGAATCTCGTCAACAGAATCTGTTGGTAATTCGTAACCTGCTTCAATCCACACATCGAGAACAAAATCAAGCAATTTGCTCTCGTCTTTGGGCCTTTTTTTCTTTGGTCGGTCTAAGACTCGAACTGCTATCGGTAAGGTGAGACCAAGACTTGCTCCATATCCAAAAGCAGCTGCATGGAGAAGGCTACAAGCACCGTGGGCACGTCCTTCGCCTAGTATTGCCATGCATCAATTCTCCTCGACAGTGCCCAGCACCGTTTGGCCAATGTGGGTGCCGTGGTTTGAAGATTTCCCTAAAATCAAGTCACCTTTTTTGAGTTGTGTAATTGATATTGGTTCACCCTTGGCGGATACGAGCCGGACTGTTTCCGCTTGCTGAAGAAAAATATGACCATCATTATTGTTTCTGTCTTTTACTTTGATGAGAAGAAAAGGTCGGTGCTCAATTTTTCGACGACCAAGTGTTGACCCTCGAATTGTTCCATGTACTGAGTGTGCAGCGACACAATCACCTGTTTGCAATTCTGAAATGTACTTCATAGTGCCATCCATCATTTGAATGTAGGAATGAGGTGCACCTGAATTAACTCGAAATGGTCGGGGCGGGACAAATTCAGATGGCGTTGTTTCAGCCTTGACAAAAACCAGAGTTTTTGCACTAGAGCCGATGAGAACACCTTCGTCATTTTCAAACAATGATGTGAAATCAAGACAATATCGGTCGCCTGTTCCACCGGATTCAACGGAAGTGACCGTCATCAATTCAAGATCATCAGTTGAACGAATATCGACGATTTCATCATCCGTTGGAAGCCGTTCGAGACGAGATGATTTAGCAGTCTGTGCAGATTCTACAAGGGCATCATTGGGGGTTACGATAAGGGCATCCACACCAGTATCCAATGCAAAAGCAGCGCCGATCGCTTGTTCAGGGGATGTGATGAACGAAGCGATTCTCGTATGCGAATGTTGGCATGCAGCGACTATATTTTCAAATGGGATCATTGTCCATTCGCCTGCTGAAAGCAAAATCCAATCGACAATTCCAACATACGAGAGTGCAGTCGTCTGAGCTTCGCTCGAATCGATGTGAATGTATACTCCTTGTTCAGCATTTGAAAATGAGGGCCCATCGTTGTGTAATACGATGTGATTGGTGGATGGTTCTGGTTCATTACATACCAAGCGGTCAACGCCAAGAGGCAGTTCAACAGGTTGGTTTCCTCGAACATCCAACCATAGTTCCATGCGAACACCTTACGAGAGAAGATTCAATGCATCGTCTGCAGAAAGGCCTTGGTGAACAATCGCAACGATTGCTGCAGCCATTTTTTCAGGATTCGGGTGTCCAAAAATTTGCCTCCCCATACAAACACCTGATGCACCCCACGACATCGCAAGTTCAACCATGTCGAGAACATCTTTGTCTGATTGGCCTCGAGGTCCCCCGGCAATGAGAACAGGTATTGGTGCCGCCCGAATGATCTGTTCAAACGTTTGTCGCTCTGGAAACCACGGAGATTTAGCAACATTGCATCCGAGTTCAAATGCTAATCGCACAGCATGGGCTTGGCCTTTTGTTGCGTCGTTGTCTATTGCTTTCAGATGTTCACCTCGTGCATAGATCATACCGAGTACGGGAACATTGTGTTTGAACGCCTTTTTTGTTATTTTCCCCATGGATTCAATCATGTCTGCTTCGCCAACTGAGCCCATGTTGATTTGGCATGATACCGCCTTTGCACCTCGGGCAATTGATTCTTTAACATCTCCAACAATCACCTTTCTTGATGCGTCGTTTCCCCCATGCACTGTTGAGACAGATAGATGAGCGACCATTGAAGTTGCTGAACCTTCGCACATCGAAGAGAAAGCGCTCACAACGCCCTTTTGTGCTACGATGGCATTAACACCCGCGTCGATGAGAGCTTGAATGGTTTTTTTGATATCTACCAAGCCACCGAGTGGGAATTCCGATGCTCCATGGTCAATTGGTACCCATACGCCCTTTCCATTTGGAAGCAGTTGTTCCAATTGGGCCTCAACGTCATCCGTCTTCATATTTTCTTCTGATAACTTGTTCATCAAAAGATTATGTATTCGATTAGAGGAGAAAAACCATTGAAATCCATCAATTCATTGAACTACTAGTTCGTACACAGGTCAACCATGGCGATTTCCTCAATTGCCCTGACCATCGCACTCGCAGGCGGATTTGCTACAGGTGCATTGTTTACAATGGCACGCAGTGGCTCGTCCAAATATGTTAATCCGCAAAGCGGTATGTCTGCGGAAGGAATTCTCACAGAATCGCAATCAGTTGGCTTTGGAAAGGCAAAACAAAATTTTGACAATAAAATTGCTGCCTTGGACGACATTCGACGTCGTAGAAGCCGAATTGACCAACTCTTCTCAGAAGAAGAATATGAAATTAAACGAAAGCAAGATTTAGCGGAGCAGCGAGCCGATCTTCGAAAGAAAGAGGAGGAAGAACGAATCGCAGAAGAGGAAGCAGAACGCCGCCGACGTGAAGAATTGGAAGAAGCTGAGCGAAGGAGAATTGAGCGAGAGGAAGAAGAGGCCCGCCTTGAAGAAGAGCGACGAGCAGAAGAGGCCCGTCTTGAAGAAGAGCGACGAGCAGAAGAAGAACGACTTCTTGAGGAGCAACGTCTTGAAGAGCAGCGTCGTCTCGAAGAAGCCGAACGTCTACGTCTTGAGGAAGAAGCACGACTTGCTGAAGAAAAAGAACGTGAGCGACAGGAAGCACTTGCCGCCGCAGAAGCCGAACGTCTTGCCGAAATAGAAGCAGCACGTGAAGCAGCAGCATTGGAATCTCGACGTGCTGCTGAGAAAGCCATGTCCGAATTGCAAGCACGATTGGCTCGCGAAGGTGCGAGGTCATCTGATGTACAAATTTCGTTGATGTGGAACAATTACAACGACCTCGATCTCCACGTTGTTTGTCCATCTGGCGAGCGAATTCACGGTGGAAACAAAATTTCACAGTGTGAGGGTGAGCTTGACGTCGATGCGAATGTGCGAGGTGAGACTCGTAAACCCGTTGAGAATGTCGTTTGGCCAGAAGGAAAAGCACCTGCTGGCAAATATCAAGTCTATGTTCACCACTACAAGAAGCATGACAAGCGACGAAGCAAAGACCCAACAAAATTCCAAGTGATTGTGAACGGTGGCGGAGATTTGCAAGAATTCAATGGGGAATTGTCCTCCGGCGATCCAATCTTATTGGTAGCGGAATTTGAGCTCGAAGCTCCAGAAATTAGAGAGCAACGAAGAAAAGCCTTAGAGGCTGAATTACGAAGGGCTCAAGGGCTTGAACCACTTGATGACGATGTCGATACATCAATTCTTGAACCGCAACAACCAGAGGTTGTTGACTTGGCTGAAACCGCCAACCAAGAACGCGAATCTCTTGATGAACAAGCGGTGAGGGAAGGTCAAGAAGTCGCTGCACTACACCAACAGCGAATGGATGAGCAAATGATGCGTCAAGAGCAGGAATTGTCAGACCGTGTCGCAAACCAGAAGGTTAAGTCTGAACTTGAGCAACGCCTTAAGCGAGAAGGGGCAAAATCGTCTGATGTTCAAATATCATTGATGTGGAACAATTACAACGACCTTGATTTGCACGTATTGTCACCGTCAGGAGAACGAATCCACAACGGCAATCGAACCTCGAGTTGTGGAGGCCAATTGGATGTTGATGCAAATGAAAATGCAGAATCCAGAAAGCCCGTGGAAAATATCTTTTGGCCAGAAGGTCGAGCACCTCCAGGAAAGTATCAGGTGTTTGTTCATTATTATAAAAAGCACAAAAAGCGTCGAAGTAAAGACCCAACTGCTTTCCAAATCATTGCTCAATTTGCTGGTGAATCTTACGAGTACAGTGGTGAGTTAACATACGGCGACCCTATCCTAAAAGTTTGTGAATTCATCCTCGACTCGGACGAGGAACGCCAACAAAAAATCAACCGTATCCAAAACGAGATTCAATCAATGGATGAGTCAGAAACTGCTCACGAAGAGTATGTTGAGGATGAGCAAGATGAAGGCGATGTTGATGCAAATATTCCTTCTGCACCTGATTTGGATGCAACTGAAGAAGGCGAATCTGAGGAGAGTACATCAGTTGAACTACCACCTGCACCTGATTTAGATGAAGAAGAGCATGAAGATGGTGATGACGATGTTCCGTCGGCACCAGATTTAGATGAATAATCACGAAAGTAAATCCTCTAATCGATTCTCTCGGGATGCCTTTTTGATTGAACGAGCTATTCTTCGACCTGTTGACATGAACTCTTCGTTGATATCTGAGTAAGGTGAACCGCCGACAAACGGGTTAGAACCAGCAACAATTCGTGCACTGATTTCAAACACTTTGAATTCAAGTTTGTCGGTCACAATTGTTTCGAGACAAAATGGACCGAGCATTCCTCGTCCATCCTCCTCGAGATTAAATGATGCAGCGACAGTCCCTTCTGCCATTTCAAAGGCTCTTGGGAGCAAGGATTCACGGATAACGACGGGTTGATTTCCAGTCACAACAAAGGAGGGCTCAAGATTCATTTCTCTTAAGTCTCGTAGTGAGCCCAACTTGTAAAACTCGTCGACGTTGCTTTCATCTCTTCTGTCCATGGACATGAGTTCTAATCGGCCAAGATTTTGCCCTGCTTGTTTACCAGTCCCACGAACTTGATATCCATCCGTGCTGATTGGGTCAAAAAAGAAATGGAGATAATATCGACAGCCGAGCACATACTCTTGGATGGTAAATTCCTCCTCAATATCCACATTTCGTCGAAAATCTCGGTAATCTCTTGCAATAAAATATCCTCTTCCACCCTTAGCACCAGCGTATTTTACGATCACTGGTCCGTCAATATTGTGTGGGTCTTCAACAATCTTGGGCATTGTACAGCCACCTTGCTCAAGCCATTCCCTTTGCAAAGCACGACTACTCTCCCATCTGAGAATACCTCTGTTTCCGTATGTTGGTACTTGGAGTGTTCTGTAATTGCTCGCTCCTAGATATTCTACAAGCGAACCATGAGGTATGATAATCACATTACGTTGTCGAAACCAATCTGCATGATCGAGCATTTCCCTATAGTCATCGAGCATCAACCATTCATCAGGTTCTGCGCCGGGGAATGCTTTGTAAAAACGGCGGCGGTTTTCTCCGACAGCGATACCAAGAGTTCGAAAACCTTCTATTTTTGCTCCATGTAGGATTTGAAGAGATGAATGTGATGCTACAACACCAATCGTAATGTTGTCTTGGTCGTAGTTTTCTAACCAACCTCGGAGGGTACCAGCATCTACGCCCATATCGACCGGTTTTGTATGCACTCTATGAGTCTTGTGTCATAGATTGAGGAAGAAAATAGATTCTCAACTTGAAACTTCATTCCATCGATTCGGAAAAGGTTCAAAGTCCGTATGTTGAACCTAAACATATGAGCAATGAAGCATCGTCATCTCGAATAACGTACGGGAATTATCTCAGGTTACCCGATTTGCTTTCTTTACAATCTGGTCCGAAGGAATACGCTCCACCTCCATCAAATCATGAGATGCATTTCATTGTTGTGCATCAAGCCTTCGAACTTTGGTTTAAGCTCATTTTGAGAGAGTTGGAAGAAGCGAGGCAAAAGATGTCTAAACAAGTGATTGGCGAAGCTCAAATTCAACTCATTGTTCAACATCTTGAGAGAGTGTCCGAAATTTTCCGTCTTCTTGCTCAGCAGTGGAAGGTTATGGAAACGATGTCACCAATCGATTTTCTATCTTTTAGAGATAGACTTGGTACGTCTTCAGGTTTTGAATCATGGCAACTTCGTCAAATTGAATTTGTTATGGGATTATCCAACGAAGATAGGGTTGGAAACATGGATCCACTCGAACACATGCGAAAACTGAGAGACGAAGGGAAAATCAGCGATGAAATTTTTGATGAAGTTGAACGAGTAGCAACATCACCATCACTCAACGATGTCCTTCACAACTGGCTATCGAGAACCCCCATCCACGGATCTGAACCAAAGGGTGCTGCCGATTCCGAAATAGTTACCAACTACATCGAAGAACATTTATCATCAATGCAAGCACAAATAGATGGATACGTCCAACATGCAACATCGATTGGTCATATGACCGAGGAACAAATACGTCCAAGGTTGGAAGCAAACATATCTGCAGCACGTGAATTCTTCTTTGATTCAAATCAAATCGTTCGAAGAGACAGAGCAGGGCTTTTGTTCATCGAATCGTATCGACATTTACCCTTGCTATCATGGCCACAACGATTACTCGACTGTTTTATCGACTTAGAGGAATCAATGCTGTTGTTCCGAGCCCACCACGCACGAATGGTGGAGAGAATGATAGGAAGGCGGTTAGGTACAGGAGGTTCTCCAGGTGTTGATTATCTCGATGCGACGTCATCGTACCGAATTTTCAAGGATTTGTGGAACATTCGTACGCTCCTTGTTAAACAAAGTGCTACGCCTGACCTGCATCATCAAGATTACTACGATTTTTATCGAAGTCGAAGGTGAACCAATTCACTCGTCAAGATGAGGGTCAATATCGATTGGGATAAGGTGATTGTCGTATTCATAGAGAGCGATTTTGAGTGGGTCGAGAACATATCGAATCGAAGCTTCTTCAAGACCGTAAAGTGAGATTAATTCATCTTGAAATTCTTGTCGGAGAGATTCTTCAGTTGCATACAAAGGTGCACCCATACCGATTTGAAGTGCCCTTGCACCAATGATTCTTGCGCGTTCAAAACGAGTATGATTACGAATTGGCTTGACCATTCAATTCACCTAAGAGCAGTGCTCGTATTTGAGCGACCTGTGTCATCTTTTTGAACTTAACCCCGTTGACATCCTTACTCTTCACTGTGTTCATTGCTTCTCATCGATTGTTTTCTCATCAAATTATAATGACTTACAAGTGCGGGATATAGGAGAAGAAAAAGGACACCGCCGACGATGTAAGGTAGGTTCGTCTGCGTTGATGTTGAATCTTTTTGTTGTTGGTCCTCGGGCGTCCTTAAAAAATCAAAACCACTTGCGCTAGCATTTGAACCTTGTATGAATCGACCACGCTCGCCATATGTCCACGAATTGATGAATAATTTTCCTCCTTGTTGGATGTCAAATGTTTCATTCACATCCAACTGAGGAGTATCAGAGGAGATGTAAGCGACAGATTGTACAAGATCAAATGTGACTCCAGACCTCTCCTTGACCACAGGGATTGTGTACCAAATCTCCCAATATTCCATAGATGAACCGGTGAAAAATAGTGTTGTATTGACAAGTATGTCGTCAGTATCTATCGATTGAAGTGACGTTGTGTTCATTAATGCTTCAAGGTCAAGAACTTGGCGATTACCAGTAAATAGGAATTCCCCATTGTACACGACAGACGGGAAATACAACAATCGATATTCGCCTTCAAAGTGTGCAAATGATGCTGAAGTATAATTCTCGTCAAAGTTTGATGATTGATGAAGGACAATATTCGTATCGTTCTCCATAAGTGTTGACAACACCATATCAACATCAGTGCATGGAATACACCAATCTGCACTAAAATATTCAATCATGTGGTTTTTTGAATCCGATGAGCACGATTCATTTTCATCATCAAGGCATGCGATGTCGACTTCGATGGAAGATGTCATTGTCGCTTGATTTTCTTCATTCGCAAGGCCGTGAAATGAAATTGACGTGTGGAGTAGGCATATGCATCCCAAGACCATGAAAACTCGAACATGCATGAACACGGGTGGAGGCATTTGTTCAAAAGGGGTCTCCTCCCCCACTTACACATGGAGGATGGTAAGGGCCTTCCATTTTACAAACGCCCTTCCACTTTGCCATTTGCAATATGTCTCATGGCAATGCTCATTGTCGTTGCAGGAGGAACAATACGAATCCATGATGCAGGGGAGTCTTGTCCAGATTGGCCACAGTGCTTTGGGACTTGGGGCTTCGACATTTCAGAAGATGAGCAAGAAGCCTACTGGAACGAGAATCCTGACGAAATCGATAGCCGAGGTGTTGACCATCGATACACAGTCTTCGAAATTTTCACCGAATGGGTTCACCGTGCCCTTGTCGGCGTTATTGCATTGCCCATACTTGTCAATGCGATTATGATGCACCGGATGGAGGAAAGATACGGAAAAACGGCAAAAAATATTGCCATTCTTTCTGGTGTACTTTTGATTATTCAAGCGATTGCAGGAATGATTACTGTTGAATTTGATAACGAGGATTGGACAGTAGCCATGCATCTTACTTTAGCATCAATTTTTACTGCACTCTTCATTTTTCAGTTCCTCATCATGCGAGTCAGGGAAGGGAAAATATGGAAATTCTTGTCAATAACACAAGAAGATATTTCAAATGTTCAAAATGATGTTCTTCGCATCGTCGTCGCAGTTGGCATACTCCTTGTTTTGGGGGCTTGGGTTTCTTCAACCAGTGGAGGAGAATACAACAAAGCTTGCTCCGTCGGATTCCCTGATGGTTGGCCACAGTGTCAAGGTGATTTTTTACCACAATTTTCTGAAAATGGTGAGTTGGTCCCAGGCGTACTCATTCAAATGATTCATCGGCTCGGTGCTGTTGTTGTTGGTGTTGTATTGTTTCTTGTTTCTGCAAAACTGCGGGAATATGCTCGGGACCATCCAACAGCCAAACCTGTTTCAACTATGGTAGAGACAACAACTGGTTTTTGGTTACTTAATGTCATTGTCGGGGCAATGTACATTGTCTTTGCAAAAGCAGATGAGTTCCCGGAACTTCTGTCACTCCTCCACCTTATCGTTGGTGTAACTGTATTCCTCGTATCCATTTCCACATATTTCATGATCTACATTGCAACGCATGAATCAACTCCCTCAGCACAACTTCCCCGACATGAACAGGAGTGACGAACTTGACCGAAAAAAAGTCAATGTTCTCATTAGCCATGGAATTGATGAAGCTTCGTGTTATTGTTCTGTTGCAAATCACAGCGATATGTGCTATACTCATCCACGATGCGCTCGTTCGAAATGAAGTCATTGATGGTTCTCGCACGTGGCTTGATACACTCTTTGCTATTTGTTTGACGTTGCTCGGGGGAACATTGTCTGCAGGAGGGTCAAATGCGATCAATATGTGGTATGACGCAGATATCGACCCGCATATGAAGCGAACGATGAATCGACCGATTCCAAGAGGTGATGTTCAACCAAGGACAGCATTATTCTTCGGTATGTCCATCGGTGTTCTTGGCTCAAGTTTGTTTTTCTTTGCCCATTGGAAGGCAGCTTTTTGGTCATTCTTTTCAGTCTTTTTTTATGTGTTCATTTATTCGATGTGGCTCAAGAGAAGAACTCCTCAGAATATCGTCATAGGAGGAATCGCAGGGTCAACGCCACCCCTCATCGGTTGGATTGTTGCCTCGTCAGCAACGATCCCTTCGAATTTAAATCCATTCGACCTAGGTTCGCCCATCCCTTGGATACTCTTCCTTCTTATCTTCCTGTGGACGCCTCCACATTTTTGGGCCCTTGCTTTGTATAGATCTGGAGAATACGGTAAGGTTAACATCCCAATGATGAATGAAGTGAGAGGCCCTGAATCTACCGTCCGACAATCAAAAATGTACGTGATTTTCCTCTTCCTTTTGGGCTCACTACCATGCTTTTGGCCGAATTCAGGTATCCCACTTCTCTGGGCTTTTATCTCAGGTGGACTAACGCTCTGGTATGCCGTAACAGTATGGAATATCGATATTCATGAACCATTAGATGAAAATGGTAGAATGCCAAAAGCAGCAAAATCCTTCTTCCGGAGCTTGTTTTACCTCGGATGGATGTTCATCAGCATCGTATTCGTCTCATTTATTCCACCGGATTGGCTTGGTCCTCTTGGTTTGTTGTAGGGAGAAGTGACATTTCATTACCGCTATCTTCATGACTCATTCGTGGGTCGGCGGTTTACATTGCGGCAGTCGCATAGCCTGGCCATTGCGCCGGATTGCTAATCCGGTGGTGTCTCACCTCGGGAGTTCGAATCTCCCCTGCCGCGCCATCAATATATGACGAACTTCATGTCATGACATGGCTGAACCAAGCCTGCCAATGTTGCTTGGCACCGTTTTGATTGTTCTTCTCTTGATACCAAGAACAAGAAACGCTCTCCTCGTGCTGCTTTTTTCATACAAATTGGTATGGAAATACCTTAACTTGCGGCCATCAAACGACAGGCCTTGGGTCAATGACAATAAAGAAACTGCAAAAGCAGAAATTGAGAACACAAATGTTGTCCTCCATAATGTAAGAGATTTTTCTTGGACGACAACAAGAGAATATGAAGAGAATTGGGTCAGCAAAAGTTTTGATACCACACGAGTCAAAGACATATGGTTCGTTTTGGAATATTTTGATCCTAAAAGGAAAGGACTAGCACACACGATTCTTTCGTTTGAATTTGAGGATGGAACCTTTCTTTCATGTTCTATAGAAGCAAGAAGGGAGGAAGGAGAACGATATCATCCTTTAGCAGGAATGTTTCGGAAATTTGAATTGATTTATGTTTGGGGCACAGAACGCGATTTGATTGGGGTTCGAGCAAGATGTCGGCCAAAATCAACAACACACCTGTTCAAAGCTAAACTATTAAGAGAGGAAAGCAAGCAACTTCTTCTCGAATCATATCTTCATAGGACAAATCAACTTGTTTTTCATCCAGAATGGTACAATTCGATATCGAACACATGCACAACAAACATCGCAAGACATGTAAATGAGGTATATCCCGGAAGAATTCCAAAATCTTTCGCCATCTTACTACCTGGACTCAGTCCGGGATTATTGGAAAGAAACCAACTTGTCGAACTCGGTGAGAACACAATGGAAGAAATGTTGGTGCTCTCAATTATTGATGAAAAAGCAATGGCATGGAACGAAGTAGATGATTTTAGTCAAGTGATTCGAATGTAATCACTCAAAGAAGTCGTCAAAATCATCTGAAAACATGTTTTGATTTCGCTTTCTTGCATCCATGACTCTCTTTAACCGCTTTCGCTTTTTCAATATAAGAGGTAACAAGATAAAATTGAGAACAAGTAAACCAACCATTGTAGCACCTGTGGCTTGGAATTCTTCAGTTTGCATAGAATCTTCAAGATCACGAAGCCATTCAATTCCGAGTGGTGGCTCAGGTTCAGGTATAGGCTCAGGAATGATGTGTTGATTGTACGTCCACCAGTCATTATCAATGTGAACCCGTTCAACATTATCAGAAGGGTATGTGGCGATGAATTGTTGGTTTCCTACCGCATCAATAGGGGCGAGGATGTAGTAATATGTTCGATCGGGTCGAATTCCATTAAATTCTATGCCTCCTTGATTAAATGAGCCTTGTTCACCAGGTATGCCTTTCAAATTTGAGGCAATAGGGGTAATAAACCGAAGGTTGACGTTTACGGGCTTTGCTTCCACTCTGTACATATTCCATGACAATTCTCCATTCAATTCATTTTGAGGCCACGTCCAGGTTAAATTCACTTCATAGCATCTTGACCAGTCCTTCGTGAGTGAGAAACAATCAGTTGAGTTTGTGAACTGCCATGTATGCCTGAAGTCGATTATATTCGTTACTGGTGGGATAGCATCTCCGCAGACAAGGCCAGCGAGGCCTTCTGTAGTTCTCGTGATATTGACCAAGTCAATATTTGGCTGACCCGAACGGTCTGCTGGTATCAATGCGTATGATGAGCAAATGCCAGTTTCCATGACATCCGGATCGAGATAGTGTTCACTTGTTGATGGCAACATTGTAACGAGCGAACCATTGGTTAATTGCTCCCATTGGAAAGCGTTGATGCCGCCTTCGGGGTCAGGGAAGTAGGTTGTACCCTCTATGCCTCGATATCGATACACATTCCATCCACCGAAATATGGGTTTTCAGTATCGCCGAGAGAATCCCAATGAAGTTCAATACCACCGTTTTTCATCAGTGACCAAGATACATTGTTTGCGTGTACAGAGGGTGGAGGTAATTCTCCTGCGATGAGAATAATTCCACTGGAGTACATTGTTACAGAAAATGTTCCGTCTTCATTCACAACATATTCCCGGTCCCCAATAAATGGCTGCCAGCCTTCATCATCGACACTGTCGAGGTATCTCAGTTGAACTGTTGATAAGTCAACGGTTGATGGGGCAATAAGAGACATATCCAAATGAAGTGTAATCTCCTTAATGTCAGGTTCAATCTCCGGATTGTTCACCGATTCAACTTCGAGGATCATCAAGTGGAGGGGAGATAACCCATTTCCTAGCAGATAGCTCTTGCCTATTGCTGGTAATTGTTCACTAAAGGAGTAGGTGACCGCTTCTCTTGAAACAATTTCACCTTCAAATCGAGGTAAATCACTAAAGTTAATCGCCTCAAGAATTTGCATGTTTCTGTAGGTGTAATCGGTTGTGCCAAAGGGGTCTCGAACTTCGAGCGTGATGTTATGTGGGCCGATACCCAGTTCATCTCCTTGAATGCTAAGATATTGTCCATATCCCAACAAGAAGAAACCTTCCCTCCATGTGTAGTTGAGGGGTTGGGATGCTACACTACTGGTTCTTGCTTCGAAGACAACAGTTTCTGACGATTTGTATTCACCATTTGAATTTGATAGGAATATGAAGGCGTTAATGCTACCTGCTTCGATACTAATGTCCGGTAGAGACTGACGGTTGTTGTTCGCTAGGTTCACATCTTGTCCACCAATGCTGTCGCTTTGTATAGAAAATCGGAACAATTTGTTTGCACCGGTTGTGTTGATATTGTATACACATGTTTCGCTGTCACCTGGGTGCAAAGCGGGTATTGTACACGATGCAGATTGTTCGATTTGGAAATTATTGCCGTTAAAAATGTCAAAATTAATGACCAAATTTTCAATTGTTTTGTTTCCAAAGTTGCCAACATCGGAATGAACACGTTCTGAGCCATAATAGTACAGGGTGTCTTCAGGATCATGGCTTGGATGCCAATCAATGATGCCTACATCAATCGTATCATCGATGACGACTGGGATTGTCACAAGGTCATTGTATGTATTTTGGTCTCCATATGGCGTACCCGTGCTCGAAATCATTCCAAATTTTAGAACGTATGTACCTTCCTCTGAATAATTGAATGTTGGTAACTGAACAGTGTACACATCGAGACCCCCCCAATTCGGCAAGTTCGTCACATTTTTGAATTGAGTTTTGAGCATCTGCGTCCCCGTACCATCCCACAACTGCCAACCAAATTCAGATTCAAGATTACACGAGGTGCAAGATATAACTGTACCTTTCGATTGAATACTGTAATCCGTGTTTGTATTGAGAATTCTTTGACCATTATACTCTGCAAGATTGTCGATATTGTCAAAAGGATTGTAATTTTGATTTGCCGACACGTCGCTGAAGGTTTGACTTACATGAATGTTGAACTTCAGATTATCATTAGCTGAAATGTCATCAGCTAAAACGAATTCATACACAACAGTATAGATTCCGTTTGCATCATCACCCGGGTACCAGAAATCAGTTGAAGAAAAATTATCCATAGAATCACCCGGTATGTTGTTGAGTAGGAATGTCCCTTGGTCTGATGGTGTTGATGTGCAATCCACAATGCCGACATCCCCTTCACAAACGTACCAATTCGCTTGCCGGTTTGAACCAGTTGTGACGCTTCTCATGTTTTCTACTGTGACAGTAAAGCTGATGGATTCAGAGAACGGGTACCATCGGTCTTCAACAGGTTCAATAGAGCCAATAATCGCTAAATCCGTTCCGGAAGTAGCCGCTGCAGATGGTGATAAAAGAAGCAATGAAAATGAAGAAAGGAGGAACAATGCAACGATACCAATAGCACTAGGCTTCCGTTCTTTTTGCATAGGCTTCGCACCGCTCATGATTTACGCTCGTCAAACGAATTCAAAGACTCATCGCCTATTTGAAACCAGAATGCATCAAAAAAGAAGTTATCTTAGAATTCGGAAGAATAAATTGAGATGTAGCGGTAACATCTTCAAATCATTGGTTCTGGTCGAACCATGGAGGGCGTTCAATCGTTCAAAGACGATGAACAAGGGTTGACGGCAGTCATCGAATTTTTGTCAGCATTCACGCTTTTTTTGATGATCCTCACTGCATTTTTATCCTTAGCCCAGTTGCAGATGGGTTCGAATGACCCTTCTCTCGACCGCTTAGATCGCTCTGCAATTCTTGGCATAGACCGTTTGACAGCTTCTGAAGGTTGGTTTGTCCCTGTCGTGAATGGGGTCTCAGACTATGCGAACGCAACCTCTGACTGGCACTTAGTGCCCATGGATGATTTGGATAATGGTCGGTTACAAGCTGGATTGATCTTGGGAAATAAACTGGACATTCAAAGAATATCTGCCCTCTCAAACATCACAGAGGAAGCCTTCGCAGCAGGACTTGGACTTGGAGAAAAGATGAGTGTTCACTTGACAATCCGGGTCGAGCAGAGCGATGTTGAATCCCGAATCGGTCGACTCATCTTTGACGGAGGCACCTTGAGAACGACTGCTACTGCATCCTCAACAGCCTTCAGAACATTCTACCAAGACGGTGAACAGATTCGTGTTATTCTAGAAGTACATGCCAATGCTCAAGTTTCAACAAAAATGACTCTTACCGAGGTAATGACTCGCCCATCAAGTTCAGGTCCTGAATGGATTGAAATTTACAATCCGAATCAGTTTGCTGTGTCGTTGAGAGGTTGGTCATTGAACCACACATCGGGTATTTCCTCTACAAATTATCTGTTCCAAGGAGGAGTGGTTCCAGGCAATGCTACAACATTGTTTAGCGGTGACCCTTCAACGCAAGTTGTTGGTAACGCCACTGCAGTCATAGATTTGGGGAGTGTAGGGTTCCTTGGCGTTGGTCAAGTCAATGCAATATCTGATGGTTCAGGGACTCTTCGACTTCGTTACACTCAACTCGATGAATCCACTCCTGGCGAAATCGACGCAGTGACATGGGGCGGGAACACAGGTCTCATTGTAAATTTGGGTCAAAGTATTGAACGGCAGGATTCTTCGCGTTTCAGTCAATCTTCTTGGGCAATTCAAGAAAATCCAACACCAGGTGAATATGTTCAAAGCGAATAAATCAACTCTATGAAGCGGTTATTTCATCAACCATGACGACTTCGACAGAATGTTCCCATGCAATCGCCTTCCACGTATCAAAGAGATAGATGTGTAACCGGTATCCACGGTCTAGATGAAATTCTTCGAGGAGGTATTCCATATGGCTCAACTGTTCTCGCAGCAGGCACTTGCGGCTCGGGAAAGACAACCCTTGGCATGGAATTTCTCGTTCGAGGTGCTCTTGCAGGAGAGGCCTGTGCTCATTTCACAGCAACAGAACCATCGGTGAAACTATTGGAAAATATCCGACAATACCAATTTTTTGATATGAACATGGTAGACTCCGGTCTCATCAACGTTTTTGACATGGACGTGTTGTATTCGTGGCTAGGTCTTGACAAGGCCTCCTTTGATTTGGACGACGTTCATGCCCTCATCAAAGCGATTGTTGACATCGTCAATACCATCGGTGTCACACGTCTTGTGATCGACTCTGTGACAACACTTTGTTACAAGATTAAATCAGAACAATTGATTCGAGATTTTTTGTTTACACTTGGAAAGAAACTTGCAACGTTGGGCTGTACAACCATCTTAATCTCTGAAATCACATCCGCTACAGAGAATGCACACTGGTCTTCGTTTGGTGTTGAGGAAGCAATTGCAGACGGCATCATCGTCATGGGAGATAATGAGCGAATGGGTCATCTTTTGCGATTTTTACAAGTCGTGAAAATGCGAGGGACATACCATAGTCGTGCAAAACATGCGATTGAATTAACTCCAGTTGGCGTCATGTTAACACCGATGTTAAAGTGGGGTGCACAAATTGACACAACTTCGAGATGGGGGCAATAATCATGTTTGAGTTCGATCAAAATATAGCCCAGCAACTTTCTGAAGTTTCACTCAACAGTTCGGTTCAAGTACGTGTTGGGAACTCAAATGCATTTAGTGTGACTGCGAGCACAATCATTCCGCTTATGCAGATGTATGAAATGGGAGGCGTTTACATTTCAGCGAGCAGAGGGGCAGTCGAAATTATTCAAGCATTCGAGGCCATAGGTGTGGACGTATCTCATATTCAATTCGTTGACTTGGTGTCGTCAGGAATCCTCGGTGGGACTGATGTGCCATACAACAATATTCATTTCGTCGATAGTCCAATTATGCTCGAAAGTATATTGCTTCGCACGTTGTATATCTTACAAACATCAGGGAGCCCCAGGAATTTTGTCTTCATGGACAGTGTAAACGCATTGGCAATTTACAATGAGGACAGAATGTTAGCTGAATATCTCCACACATTCATCAACACATTTCGCCAACGAGAGATTCTCTCTGTGGTCATAAATGTTCCAGACCAAACCCCGCCACTCGTTTTGTCGAATTTGGATTTGTATTGCACTGACCTCATCGATAGAGGAAACGTCGTCATTATGTGAGGTGAAAAATATGGCAAAGAAAATTGAGTTCTCAAAAGAAGATGAGGAATTCTTCGGAACAATGGGCTCCTTCGGAATTCCAAAATTCGACAGTGCAATGAGGGGCGGCGTCCCACGGGGCTTTACTATCGTAGCGTTTACTGAAACTGGTAGCGGTAGCGATTTGTTTGCAAAACAATTTGTTTCTCCTGCCGAAGAACCTGAGAATTCGCTCTACATAGCAACCGACGAAGGTCAACAAGACATCGTTCGTATTTTCCAAAAATACGACTGGCCCCTCGATATCAAAGTTCGAACGATTGGTGAGGAATACAACAGCAACGTTCTTGAGAAACAATTGCTAGCAAGCCGGTACAGGCTTGAAGGATTTCAATTAAGCGATATTCAACGACTCGCACAAACAAGATTTGTTCAAGAATCGACACAAGATTTCCTTACAGAAGTAACAAATGAGGTCATGGCACTTGGTCCTTATTTCAGAGCTGTTATTGATAACATGGATTTCTTTCTTCAAAGAGAAGATCCAACTCGTGTAATTTCAATGATAAGAATGCTTCAAGCACATGCTCAGATGGTTCGTGGTCTTTTGTTTATCTGCGTATCATCCGAAGGACTTGACAAATCAGTCAAGCAAGAATTATCCTCAATTTCTGACATGACCCTCTCGTTCAGAGTTCGAACGATAGGTTCGGATTTTGAGACATCAATGATCGTATCAAAGTTTAGGAACGCTCCTGAAAATTTGAAAATGCTTGTTTTCCGTGTAACGCCAGAAGAAGGTATTACGCCAGAAACCGTGGAACGTATCGCTTGATTGTATACTTCACCAATACGACAGGTCATTAAAGACCTTCAATTCGGGAGTATATGGCGGAACGCTCATCCACCGGGGGTTACGATCCTTCTGGCATTGACGATGATGAGTGGGAAATATTAGAACGTCAACTCGAACAGACTATTCCACACTACGATAAAGTAAACACATGGATGACATTCGGTCAAGACAAAAGGTGGAGACGAAACGTCCGCAATCATGCCTCAAGCGGAATGAGTGTGCTTGAGGTTGGATGTGGTCCAGGTTCGTTTGCAGTGGATATCGAGGGTGTTGATTTGACATGCCTCGATCCTTCTGATGAGATGCTGAGAGTTGCGGAGTTGAGGGTGGGGGCTGCGAGGAAAAAGAGAGGTGAGCCCGATGCGAAATTCGTTCAAGCGGTGGCTGAAGATATGCCATTTGAGGACCACTCATTCGATTTTGTTTGTTGCCTCTTTTCATTTCGTGATTTCAAGGATAAAAAACAAGGTCTAACTGAAATTCTTAGAGTGCTAAAGCCTGGTGGGCAACTCGTCATTTGTGATGCAGGCAAAGCGAATTGGCTCCACGGCCTTTTTGGCTACCTCTGGATGAATACAGCGGTGCAAATCATCGCAAGACTCGTCACAAAGGAAAAAGATCACGCTTGGAAAGGCCTTGCCAAATCATACACTCACTATGGTACGAACGGGTATTATAGACGGATGCTCAAAGACGTTGGTTTCACCCGTGTTCAGGGGAGGCTTCTCCTACCTTTCGGCATGGCGAGCCGATTCCGTGCTACAAAACCTAAAGGCAATGCTGCGAACTAATATCCCACGAAATCATTGCGTTATAGTCATAAACCCCACTTGTTTGGTCGGGACACAGGTGGTCTTTTTGGGTATTCGAGAAGTGAGAAAAAGTGTCTCCGAAGCCGCAGCACATGCTGAGAAGCAATTAGAAGATGCGAAGAAATCTGCTGAGAAAAAAATCGCTGATTCGAGAAAGAAAGCTGCAGATATGATCACTCAGGCCCATGAAGATGCGACATCCTCCTCAAAATCTACTATTGAAGAGGCACGCTCCAACGCTCAAAAAGACGCTGACAAAGTGAAGAAAGATGGACTCAAGTCCATTGAATCAATTCAAGCATCGTATGAGAAAAACAAGGATAAGGCCGTTCAGTCGGTATTGGACGCAGTTTTGAACGCTTGAGGTGTAGACATGTTTGGGACTGTTGACATGGCCAGAATGACGCTGGCAGCAACAGTAGAAAATATGGACGAAATCCTTTCGACTTGTGCTCAACTAGGCAATGTGCATATCGAAGATTATGTGAACTTCGAAGACGGCATTGGAGTTGGAAAAGCAAATTCAAACGAATCCGCAAACAAAGCAAGTTCAATGCTCGCTAAAGTGAGGGCTGCAAATGCGCACTACAAAAACGTCAACACAGACGGCCCAATATCAGCAAAAGAACTGAAAGCATTGGCTGAAGGAGAATTTGTTGACGAGGTCAACCTAGCCTTGTCATACGCATCAACAATCCGAGAATGTGATGCTGAACGAAATTCAATTTCGGAACAAATCAATTTGCTCACAAAACTTGCACCATTGGGCATAGAAGTTGAACTGCTGACAAGCACATCTCACATTGACATGTTCGTTGCTGAGGTGGCCAAAGCGAGTAAAGTTGGACAGGCTTTTGCCGGTATTGGTAACGATGTTCGATTTGAAACCGGTCCAGGAATTGTCGTTGTTGCTTGCTCCCCTGCGAAATCAACCGAAGTTCAAACCATCCTTGGAGGGCTAGGGGCTCGTCCCATCCAAATTCCTTCAGGCGAAGGTAAACCCTCTGATATCATCACACAACTTCGGGCTAGAATGGTCGAACTTGAATCCGAGATGAACAATGCTGAGGCAAAAGGATTGGCGTGGGCAAAGAAGCACGGAAGAACCATGGTTGCTTTGGAGGAGTACCTCACTCGAATTGATTCAATCAATACTGCACCAACAATGTTGGCAGTCTCTGACATGGCATTTGTTCTTGATGCTTGGGTTCCCCTTGGGGATGCAAAGAGCATTCAAAGCACTCTTGCGCCCCTCGCCTCCCACATTGAAATCGAAAAGCATGTTGATGACCACCATGGGCACCACGACCACGATCATCATGAACCAACACCGCCAGTTGCATACGAAAACGGAAATGTTTCGAAACCTTTTGAATTGATGGTCGATCTCGTCGGCCGACCAAAGTACGGCACTATCGACCCAACATTCTTCATTATGATGACATTCCCATTCATCTACGGCTTGATCCTCGGAGATTTCGGCTATGGTCTGATTATATTCTTGCTCGGTTTGTGGCTAGGTAAGCAACCATTCGCAGTTGACCCAGTGGCAAAGAACGGCGTGACTATTCTCAAGTGGATGGGTGTTTGGTGTATTATTTGGGGCCTCATTTTCGCAGAAGGATTCGGGTTTGTTTGGGATAACTCCACTTCACACAAAACAATACCCATCCTCGTACCATTGTATGACTGGACCTATGCCCACATTCATTTCCCACACTTCTTTGATTCACTCTTGAATTTGAAACTGCATGTTCCATTCCACAGGGCAGACGAGAAAGTGATTTCTAACTATGTACTTATCTCAATTTACCTTGGAGTAGGCCACCTTCTCTTTGGATTCATCATCGGTTTCATTAATGCATTCAACGCCCACGGCATTGGAGCAGCATTCTTCGAAAAAGGTTCATTCATTCTCATTCTCATCGGAGGATTCCTCCACGCCAGACAAGTGGTTGGCTACGGAGGCGAGATGTTCATTCTATCCGCATGGACTGGAATGGTCATCGCTGGAGTTTTCTCGCTCATTATCGGCCTTGCAATCTATGAGAAATTTGGTTGGGCAGGAGGCGTCATCATGGGACCAATCGAAACCTTCGGGCTTTTGGCGAATACACTTTCCTACCTTCGAGTCATGGCAGTCGGTGTAGCAGGCGTTAAAATTGCTGAAATCTCCATCACCATCGGGTGGGACATGATGATTCATCCAAGTAACCCTGTAATGATTCTGGTTGGCTTGATTCTCTTTATCCTCATACAAGCGTTTGCTCTCGCACTTGGATTATTATCGCCAAGTATTCACGCAGCCCGTCTTCACTTTGTTGAATGGATGGGCAAGTTCCACGACGGCTCAGGCCGTCTCTTTACACCGCTAGGCGGAAGAACCCTTCATGTGGAGGGTCAATCATAGTCCACAGGACAAAATATAATGGAGGAAAAAATATGAAAACAAAAGCAATGAAAAATGTAATACGAGCATTGGTCGCACTTTTTGCAATCACAATGATTGCACAAGGTGTAGCTGCTGAACCAGGTGAAGACACACAAGCCAACTGGAACAATGGTATGTACGGTGACGTCGGTGTAGGTCTATCACTCGGACTTGCTGCTATTGGTGCAGGCTTCTCACAAGCTGCAATCGGTAGTGCTGCAGTCGGCATGCTTGCTGAAGACGGATCAAAATTCGGACCAGCGCTCATCTTTACAGCTTTGCCAGAATCTATTGTGATTCTCGGTGCACTGCCACTCTTCCTATGAGTGAATCAACTCTTTCAACACTTGTTGATTGAGTAAGGAGGATTGAAGATGACACTTGAACAAATTAGCGAAGATGTGCGAAAGGAAGCAGAGGCGAAAGTCTCAGAAATCGAAGCATCTGCAAAAGCTGAATCGAAGAAATTGATCGATGAAGCCAAGAAACAAGCGGATGAAATTCGATTAAACGCAGAAACAAAGGCACAACGCGAAGCAGAACAAATTGCACGGGAAGTCGTTGCAAGTGCTCGACAATCAAATCAAAAAGAAGTTCTCATTGCTAAACGAGCTGCTCTCGATGCAGCGTTTGATATGGCAAAGGCTTCAATCTCGGATGTTAAAATGAAAGGGAGGGAGTCACTCCTCAAGTCATTGATTGCAGAAGCAAAAAAGGTTGGTGGAAAAGGATTCATCCTTCACCCAGCAGAAGTAGATAAAGCATCTCTTTCAAAACTATCTGGAGACTTTGAGGTTGGTGAAACCATTCAATGCATGGGCGGGTTTATCCTTTCATCCAATGATGGTTCAGTATCCTTTGACATGCGATTTGATACGTTACTCGAGCGAGCTTGGTCAGATAACTTAGCGTCAATTAACAACATATTATTTGAATGAGGGAATGCAATGAGGGCAAACACAGCGTACGTTGCTGCACGAGCAAAATCTCGTAAAAGCAATCTTGCTGACAAAGCAAGGTTAAGGCAACTTGTTCGTCAATCACCAGATCAACTCACTATAGCAGTTGGTGACATGGGTTATCGAAATGAGATTGACATGTACGCAGGAAAACTTACGGGAGGCGATTTGGTTGAGGCAGCACTTACCCACAATCTTGAAGCCGAACTCTTGGATATTTTACGAATGTGCAACGCCAAAATTAAACCCATCATTTCAGTTTACACATTGAGGTTTGAATACCAGAACGCAAAAGTCGTTCTTCGTTCAGTCCTCAATGAGGTTGAAATCGAGAAAGTCAAAAACTCGATTTTGCCCGCCATTAACGAAATCAACACACCGTGGATTTCGATAATTGAAGAATCAGATACACTTCGATCAGCAGCCATTGCAATGAAGAGAAAGTCGTTTGGTCAAGCATTATCAAAACTGCCCGAAAACGCATCGTTGTATGCATATGAAGATGCATTGGATCGTCATTATTTCAACGAGGCCTTGAGTGCCCTATCCGGTAATGACAAAGCGACAAAATTTGCAAGAAAGTTACTTGCTTTGGAAATTGATCACAAGAACATCTTGAACATCTTAGAAGCGAACTCCGTTGGTTTAGAAGGCGAAGCAATTGCAAATTCTCTTCTCCCAGGAGGTCGACTCGTACCAACACGTTCGTTTTCGACCGTTGCTATGGGTGGCAAAGATGCACTTCTTGACGTGTTAAGAGCTAACAATCAATTTGATTTGGCTGAATTCGAAGAGAAATTAAAGCAATGTGATGAGCGTCGAAGTCTCGACCCAATGGTGACATGGTTTAAGCAAAGAGAGCATGATTTCATGGCAAAGATGAGTTTTCTCCATCCCATCTCTGCCCTGCCAATTATCCATTACATCGCAATGAAAGTTGAAGAAGTGAACGATTTGAGAATTATTGTTCGTGGCTTACTTGCTGGATTACCAGAAGAGGTCATTGACGAACACGTACTATGAGGTGAATGAAGTGGAAATAGCAGTCGTTGGTTCTCCAGAATTCACTTTGGGCTTCCAGCTCGCTGGACTGTCCGAACTACACAACCCGGAATCGGATGAAGAATTACATTCGACACTCCGCGGCTTGTTATCAAATTCAAGTGTGGGAATCGTGGTTCTCGATTCGACCATTTTCCCAACACTTCCAGACAGATTAAGAGAACAACTTTCAGCATCTGTCTCACCAACCGTCCTCGGTATTGGAACCGAAGAGGACACAACCTTACGAGATACAATTCGTAAGGCAATAGGAGTCGATCTCTGGCAATAAGAGAAAAGGAGGAATAAAAATGAGCAAAACAGGAGCAATATACAGAATATCTGGACCGGTCGTAACCGCTACAGGAATGAAAGCGGGAATGTACGACGTTGTACGAGTAGGACATGAAGGATTGATGGGTGAAGTCATCGAATTACACGGTGATAAAGCTATCATCCAAGTATACGAAGATACATCGGGTATCCGACCAGGTGAGCCAGTCCAAAACACAGGTGAAACTCTTTCAGTTAGCCTTGGCCCAGGTCTACTCACCCAAATTTACGATGGAATCCAGCGACCACTCGCTACATTGGAAGAGGTCATGGGTGTTTTCATTACTCGTGGTGTTGATGCAGATGCTTTCGATCTTGAAAAGACATGGACTTTTGAGCCAACCGCCAAGAAAGGAGATGAAGTCTCTGGTGGCGATGTCATTGGTCATGTACAAGAGACCGAGACGATTGTTCACAAGATTATGGTGCCTCCTACCGCATCTGGAACAATTAAATCGATTGATTCCGGAGACTTCAATGTAACACAAACCGTCTGTACCCTAGAAGATGGTACCGAGATTCAAATGATGCAAAAGTGGCCGGTTCGAACACCCCGACCATACCGACAAAAGTATGCACCAGACACACCGCTGGTGACTGGAATGCGAATTCTTGACTTCTTGTTCCCACTTGCAAAAGGTGGTGCCGCAGGTATTCCTGGGCCATTCGGATCCGGAAAAACCGTTACCCAGCAATCGCTTGCAAAGTATTCAGACGCTCAAATTGTGGTCTACATTGGATGCGGTGAGCGTGGAAACGAGATGACTGAAGTTCTTGATGAGTTTCCTCATCTCATCGACCCAAACACCGGCAAGCCTCTGATGAACAGAACGGTCATGATTGCGAACACATCCAACATGCCTGTCGCTGCTCGTGAAGCATCTGTGTACACTGGAATTACCATTGCAGAATATTTCCGAGACATGGGGTACGATGTCGCTCTTATGGCAGATTCAACATCTCGCTGGGCTGAAGCAATGCGTGAAATTTCATCCCGTCTTGAAGAAATGCCTGGTGAAGAAGGATATCCTGCTTACCTTTCATCAAGAATTGCAGAGTTTTACGAGCGAGCCGGTCGTGTTGAAACCCTGAGTGGAAACGATGGTTCAGTCACTGTTATTGGTGCAGTTTCACCTCCTGGTGGTGACATTTCAGAACCAGTTTCACAAGGAACACTTCGAATTGTCAAAGTGTTTTGGGGTCTCGATGCTGGACTAGCACGACAACGACACTTCCCAGCAATCAACTGGTTGAACTCGTATTCGCTCTACCCACAGAGTTTGGACCAGTGGTTTAGAGACAATATCGCACAAGACTTCCCAGAAATTCGAACACAAGTGAGTGGATTGCTCCAAGTTGAAGCCGAATTGCAAGAAATCGTTCAACTCGTAGGTTCAGATGCTCTTCCAGTGGACCAGCAATTGACGCTTGAAGTCGCTCGAATGATTCGAGAATTCTTCCTTCAACAAAATGGGTTCCACGATGTGGATGCCTTCTGTGACATACGTCTTCAATACAAGATGGCAAAGGCGATTCTCACATTCCAAGACGCTGCCAAAACGGCTATGTCAAGCGGTGCCGCCCTTGGTGACGTTGTGAACGTCTCCGGTCGTTCTGACTTGATGAGAGGTCGTTTCGAAAGCGGTTACATCGACACAATTGACGGAATGGTCAAAGAAATGGTGTCACAAATCGAAAATACAGTAGGTGCAAATTAGAGGTGATCATATGAGTGGAAAAGAATACAGAACAATTACAGACGTTAAGGGCCCTCTTGTTTTCCTAAACAAGACAGAACCAGTTGCTTTTGGTGAAATCGTATCGATTCGATTGTCCAACGGTGAGATGAAGAATGGCCAAGTACTCGACACATCAGATGACCTCGTCATCGTTCAAGTTTTTGAGGGCACTGCAAGCATTGACAAAGAAGCAGGCGTGACTTTCATGGGCGATGTGTTCAAACTACCTGTGAGTACAGATCTTGTCGGAAGAATTCTCGACGGTGCGGGTCGACCAAGAGACGGTGGCCCTGAAATCATCGCTGACGAGAAGGCAGACATCATCGGTGCTGCAATCAACCCATACAGCCGACAATCTCCTCACGATTTTATTCAAACTGGAATCTCTGCGATTGATTGCTGTACAACACTTGTACGTGGACAGAAGTTGCCTATTTTCTCAGCATCCGGTCTACCTCACAATGACATCGCACTACAAATTGCAAGGCAAGCAAAATTGAAGGGCTCTGATGAGCAATTTATTGTGGTGTTCTGTGCTATGGGTATTACTGCAGAAGAATACAATTTCTTCAGGTCAGACCTTGAACGAACTGGAGCACTTGAAAATGCGGTTTTGTTCGTCAATCTCGCTGACGACCCAGCCGTCGAACGTATTATTACACCACGTCTTGCTCTTACCGCAGCAGAATATCTTGCGTTTGAGAAAGACTATCACGTTCTCGTTATTTACACAGATATGACAAATTATTGTGACGCACTTCGACAAATTGGAGCGGCTCGTGAAGAAGTACCAGGACGTCGAGGTTACCCAGGTTACATGTACACTGACTTGGCAATGCTTTACGAACGTGCTGGAATTGTAAAAGGAAAGAAAGGTTCCATCACGCAATTCCCAATTCTTACCATGCCTGGTGACGATATTACACACCCTATTCCCGACCTATCAGGATATATCACTGAAGGTCAAATTGTGATTAGTCGTGAATTGCACCAACAAGGTATCTATCCTCCAATCAATGTACTCCCATCGTTGTCACGATTGATGGGTTCTTGTATTGGTGAGAAAACGACACGAGAAGACCACAAATCAGTTTCAGACCAAATGTATGCAGCTTATGCACAAGGCCGAGAACTACGAGGATTGGTTGCAATTGTTGGTGAAGATGCACTCAACGAGCGTGACAAACAATTGTTGGACTTTTCAGGTGTGTTCGAAGACAAATTCCTTCGACAATCAAGAGATGAAGACCGAACAATCGATGAAACACTCGACTTGTGTTGGACATTGATGTCATCCATTGACACCAAATACCTTGTCCGACTTGATCAAAAGTGGATTGAAAAGTATCACCCAGAAAACAGAGCTTGAGTAAAAAGAGGACGTGAGTAGCATGGCTTTGGATATCAAACCAACACGTAGCGAACTCATCAAACTTAAAGCTCGAATCAAACAAACAAAGAATGGGTACAATCTTCTCAAAATGAAGCGAGATGGTCTATTCCACGAATTCCGACAACTTCTCTCAGAAATGATTGAAGCAAAGAGAGATTTAACCAAGGCATATCAATTAGCCAAACAAAGAATCGATTTAGCAAATGCCATCGAGGGTGGTCTTGCAGTTCGTGCGGCAGCGATTGCGAATTCCGCCCATCCCGAAGTTGAGGTTGAACGACGAAACATCATGGGTGTAGTCGTTCCTTCAGTCAGTGGAACAAATCTCAAATCTACGTTTCGAGAGCGTGGAGTTGGTTATATCGGCTCTTCTCCCTACATCGATGAAGCGAGTGATTCATTTGGGGAATTGATTGAAAAAATAGTCAAAGCATCCGAGATGGAAGCAACACTCAAGCGACTCTTGCAAGAAATCGAAGCAACAAAGCGAAGAGTGAATGCATTAGAATTCAAAGTCATTCCCGAACTTGAAGAAGCCAAAGTCTTCATTCAACTGCGCCTTGAGGAAATGGAAAGAGAAGAAACGTTCCGGTTGAAGCGATTTAAGAACAAGTAATCGTGAAGTTTTGTTCGTTCTATCAATCGTTGGTTTCTTGATGGTTGCCGATGACAGCGTGGTACGAGGGGGTTTTCCAATGGCCACAGATTCCGTTGTCGACAAGGGAGAAGAGCCTCTTCATCTTCATCCTAAATCGTGGAATCAACACGATCTCATCGAACAAATTGTTACCCGCTATTTCGGCATTTTATCCAACCGAGGTGGCCGGTGGCCAACATATACGATACAGTCATTGAATGAAGACGATGATGTTCACGCAATCCATCGTTCATTGAATCAACATCTAGAAAAATTAGGCTGGATGTCAAAGATATTGAATGATGAACCATATGCTCTGATTGTATTTCCTACACCAGAACGACAATTTGCTTCGACAAAAACAAAATCCTTGTTCTGGATTTTCTCTTTCTTTACTTCATTGCTCGCAGGGAGTTTATTTGTCGAACATATGTTTCCGACAACTACTGAGCGACTGATGTATGCATTAACTTACTATGCGATTCCAATCATGTTTGTCCTCTTTCTTGCAAATTCAATACAAAAGTCAATTGCAAAGAAGCACGGAGTTCGATTAGGACCAATTTTGCCAATACCCGATCCTTCAATCATTTTGTTTTATTTTGGTATCTTACCCCAGTCACTCCTTCTCTGGCCCTTTGGAATTCTGTTTTTACCTACACTACCTCGCATGGATGCACGTCCATGGCCCGACCGTTATTCACTTGGAATTTCTTCAATCGCAGCACCGATTGCGTTTTTCGTTGCCGGTTGCTTACTTTTTGTTTCAGGTTTGTTCCTCACCCAAGACTTTGTTGAAATCTTCGGGCAGCCTTATGCCGTTGAACCCCCACTGCTCATGGAGTTTTTGAGCCAGACCTTGATTACAGAATCTGCTGATGTGTTGTACGCATGGGCACATCCATTTGTTTTTGCTGGCATGTTCTTTCTCCTTCTCTCTTGGGTTCTTCTCCTGCCTGTACCAACATTCCCAGGTGGCAGAATCATGATTTCGAGAATGGGTATGATGGAAGCTCGTAGTGCAAGCACCCAAACATTCCTGCTTCTTGTTTTCTTGATCTTTGCATTATTGTTTGATGTGTTTTCTTCCTTCGGCATATGGTTCTTGATTCTATCAATCTGTTTACCACTTATTTTCTTCTATGGCAGTGATATCCGCAGTCCTTTTATCACCAATGAAACAATTGATCTAAATGAGTCTCAACATCGTCGATTAGGGACATTCCTCATCCTAATCTTTATTCTTGCTCTTCCGAATCAAGCACCGTTGGGTTTCAATGATACTTGGGATGAACCCATGATGTTGACGACTGACACGTTAGCTGTTGCCAAACTGCAAGATGATGGTACATGGTTGTCAATGACGCAGATTGATTTTGAAAACCCCTCTTCAATTGAACAAAAATTTACAATTTCAGCCTATATTGAAAATGAATTTGGAGATTGGCAATTACAATGGGATTGCGCTGGTGAAGATACGTATGACCATGACGGCGAAGGCTGTGGTGCCGATGTCCGCCCTGGTTATCTGCACCGAATGTGGCTCAATCTTACTTGGAATTCACCTCAT